>OBDA01000002.1_pt1 | contig 73004 bp, 59 predicted proteins | sample 1503151 | NCBI WGS metagenome assembly OBDA01 (sample SAMN01760947, study PRJEB22395) | human gut metagenome
CGCGGCGCACACGATACCGCCGCAGCCCACCACGTCGACAGCGACCTCCTGGGCCACCCGCCATGTCTGGAACACGGACAGAGGCCGTATGGCCGGGCCGGACAGTCCACCCACCATGCTGCCCAGCCGTGAGCTGCCGTCCGCCTGCAGGGCCATGCCCCAATAGGTGTTGGCGCATACCACCGCCTGCGCCCCGGCGTCCTGTGCCGTCCGCGCCGCATCTACGATGTCTCCGGCGCAGGGTGACAGCTTCGCCCACACCGGCAGCCGTCCGTCTGCGGCGGCACGGATGCGCTGCGCGCACTGTTCCAGATACGCCTTGCTTCCCAGTGTCCGGTATTCCTCGTAGGTGCAGTGGAGGTTCACCTCCACGCCGGCCACTGCCGGCAGCTCCGCCAATACGTCCGCCATACGCCGTATTTCCTCCGGTGTGCCGGTGACGCTGGCAATAATGGGCACGTCATAGCCCACCAGTCCCTTGTAAAATACCTGCGTGAATTTCTCATATCCGGGGTTTTGCATCCCCACGCAGTTCAGCAGCCCCGAGGGCGTCTCCCACAGCCGTGGCGCCTCCGCGCCACGCCGGGGTTTGACGGTCATCGTGCGTGTCACCAGCCCGCCCAGACGGTGCAGGTCGATATAGTCCGCATAGGAGGAGCCGAAGCCCATCGTGCCCGCCGCGTTCAGCAGCGGCGAATGCAGCGTCACGCCGCCCACTGTGATGTTATCCATGAAAGATCACCTCACCCATCGGGAATACCGGTCCGTCCACGCAGACTTTTTTGTACAGCACGCCGCCGTCGGCTTTCCGCATGGGGAAGCCGCAGCCGGAGCACGCGCCGATGCCGCAGGCCATGCGTTCCTCCAGAGACACATAGCCCTCCGCGCCGTTTTGTGCGGCCCACTGCTGCACCTTAGCCAGCATGGCCGTCGGCCCGCAGGCGTACACGACGCCTGCCGCTGTTTCCGGCAGGATATCCGTTACCAGGCGGCCTTCGCTCTCATAGGCGGTATGTACTGTCCCGTAGGTCCGCAGCGTCTTTCCACACAGGTCATGGGCCGCGTCGCGGCAGCCCAGATACACGGTCACAGCCGATCCTGCATCATGCAGTGCCCGGGCCAGCATACACAGGGGCGCCGCCCCCATGCCGCCGGCTACCAGTATCGCCTGCTCGCCCTCCACGGGGAACGGCGTGCCGATGGGGCCCATCACGTCCAGGGCCTGGCCCGCCCGCACGGCGGACAGCAGATCGGTGCCTGTGCCCACCACCCGATAGAGCAGTGTCAGCGTGCCGCCGATGCTGTCGGCTTCGCAGATGCTGATGGGCCGCCGCAGCAGCGGTGCGGTGCCGCTGCCCACCCGGATAAACACGAATTGTCCCGGCCGGCAGCGCTGTGCGATTACCGGTGCGTGGAGTGTCATTTTATAGTAGCCGTCCAGAATACGGCTGTTTTCCCGTACGGTGGCCATTTCACGAGTCCTGTCAGACATATTCCGCCTCCTGCGGCTTATTTCCGCCGCTTATCCATAAAGTCCCGCAGCATTTCCTCGATATACGGTGCGTCCTGTCCGGGTGTGAACACAGGGGCGAACGCCTCCTTGTCCTCCAGCGGCGCGGTGGCGTCGATGCCCATCTTGGACGACGCGCGGGGATACGGCGCGGAGGGGTCCAGCGTGGGGCTGTACATCACCGGCAGTATCATCACATCCCGGTCCGCCTGCATACGGGTGTTGATAGCCCATTCCACCTGCTGCATATCATGGACGTCGATATCCTCGTCCACCACCACACACAGCTTGATGCCGATGTTGGCCGCCAGAAGGGCGGTCATCACATTCCGCGGCTCATAGGGATGGCGCTTCTTGATGGACACCACGCAGTGGTGGCGGCTGGTGCCGCCGGAGGTCAGGCAGATGTCGTGGATGTCCGGGCAGATCTTGTACGCCTCGCGGTAAGCCAGCGCTGTGGCCGCCAGATCCATCATCCAGTGGTTTTCCGTCATGGGCATACCGGTATAGGCGTTCTGGAAAATGGCGTCCTTCCGCATGGTGATGGCGGTGATCTCCACCACCGGGGCTTTGCGTACCTCGCTGTACGTGCCGGGATACTCACCGAAGGGGCCGTCATCCTCCCGCAGACCGGGCAGGGTGCGTCCCTCGATAACGATCTCCGCGGTGGCAGGCACCTCTACGTCGATGGTCTTGCACTTGACCATCTTCACCGCCTCACCGCGCAGGCCGCCGGCCATGCCCATCTCATCGGTGCCCAGTGCCGGCCGGCACTGTGACGCGATGGCGATGATGGGGTCGCCGCCGATGACCGTGGCGATCTCCGTGCCCTTTCCGTTGTCCTCGTTGCGTTCGATAATGGTACCCAGATGCCGTCCCTTGGGGGCAAAGCAGGTCATGTGGTTCTTGTCCAGCAGCAGCATCCGGTGCATGGAGGAGTTCCGCACACCGGTGATGGGGTCGTTGGCCATCTGCACGCCGGCGGTGATATACGGCCCCAGGTCCTTCTCGAAGTTCGTCAGGATGGGCAGCTTGTACAGGTCCACCGCGTCGCCGGTCAGCACCACCTCGTGCACGGGAGCCTCGTCGTCACCCACCGTTACCGGCGGGATAAACTTGTTCTCGTGAGATACGTATTCCTTAATAACGCTCTTTGTATCGTCGCCCAGACCCAGTGCCAGACGCACTCTCTCGCGGGTGCCGTACAGGCCGGACAGCACCGGCATATCGTAGCCCTCCACATTGGTGAAGAGCAGCGCCGGACCACCCATATCCGATGATTTGCGCGTAAAGGCGCATATCTCGTGTACCGGGCTGACCTTCTTGTCGATGACCATCAGGTCGCCCCGCTTCTTCAGCTCCTCCAGAAATTCCCGCATATCGTTGTAATGTGCCATATGACTGTCGCTCCTTCCGTTCTGTCTGTGGCTATCGCGCCGTCCGTCGTCTGCGGGCCGCGCTGTTGCGTTTGATGTTGTCCACGGTGTTTCGCCCCTGCTGGCATGGATGAGGGAGACTGTGTCCGTCGACTGTGTACAGTATACATTACAGTGTACACCACGATTTTTTCCCGCGCCAGGGGAGGGGAGAGGCGGCGGAACACCAGCCGCCGCAAAAATGATGTTACAGTTTACACGTCGGCCCGGGCAAAGTCAATAACCGGGCCATAGCGGTTTCACATCACTGCTATTTGTTGAAATGATACCATCGATCGACAAGGGCAAACACGCCTGCCAACGTGTCTTTCCGTTGCTTTTTGCCCTTTTCGCCTTGGCGGGCGTCAGCCCGCCTGCGTCTCAAAAGCCAAAAAACATTCGAAAATACATCGCCGGCAGGTGCGGAGCAGTTTTGCCGGAGCAGAAATGGGTCCAGACAAGAAAAGACCCGCAGAGAATACTTGCCGTATTGTCAAGGGGCTTGACGCAGTATGGGCACATTTCTGCCCGCCAAAACCGTGTCTGCCCTTGTCGATCGATGGTACATTTCACAATAAGAAAGTTCATGTGCCATTTATACGACACTATTGTCTAAGGAAAGGCAATGCTTTGGACAGGCCGCCGCACACAGGCCGCATTCCCGGCACCGCCGGTCAGATACCCGCCATTGCTTGGTCTGCCGGTCCACGGACAGCGCGCCATAGGGACATTTCTTCGCGCACAGGCCGCAGAATACGCAGCCCTCCGTGGTGTGCAGCCGCCGTATGCCGCCCTCTGCCTTTACGGGGCGGTAGGGCAGATCATGGATGTCCAGTCCCGTGGCATCGCATACCGCATTGATGATGGCCGGTGCGCTGGGCACCACCGCGCACTCCGAAATGCTCTTGGCGCCGTAGGGCCCGGTAGGTTCGCCCTCTTCGATAAAGTCCGTCTGCAAACGGGGCATTTCCGTGGCCCGGAAGGGCCGGTAACTGTGCAGGCTGCTGTCTCGCAGCTGCCCTGCCGCGTCAAAGGCCAGTTCCTCCCGGAGCGCGTAGCCCAGCCCCATCTGTATGCCGCCCTCCAGCTGTCCCTCGATGCCCATGCGGTTCATCACCCGTCCGACATCGTGTACCGCGATGTAGTCCGTCACCGTCACTGCGCCGGTGGCCTTTTCCACCTTTACCCGCGCCATATGTACGCCGTAGGACCCGGGGGTGTGTGCCGATGCGTGGGTGGCCACACCGAATATCTCATGCTTTTGTACGCTCTGGGCGTAGTTCATTACCTCCGCCAGCGAGGCGCTGCCGCCCTCCGGCAGCCACGCCCGTCCGTCGTGCAGAGAGATGTCCTCCGCCTGGCCGCCCAACAGTCCGGCGGCGGCGCACCGCAGCTGTGCCGCCGCGTCCTCCGCGGCCTTCTGCACCGCGCTGCAGCTGACATACACGCCCCGACTGGAAAAGTCGCCCAGGTTCCACCCGCACACATCCGTGTCCGAGGCCACGCAGGCCACCTGTTCCGGTGGGATTCCCAGCGTCTCCGCCACGACCTGTATCTGCACCATCAGCTGTCCGTTGCCCATATCGTGGGTGCCGGAGTGCAGCACGCAGGTGCCGTCATCGTTCATCTTGACCACCATGCAGTTCTGGTCGATCTGCGAGCCGAAGGCCCCGCTGCCGTGCAGTCCCATGGCCCAGCCCTCGCCGATGAGGTACTTTCCGTCCTCGTCATCCATGTCCGGCCAGTTCTGCCGCAGTGCCATGGCCCGGCGCACGCAGTCCTTGGGCCGGGGGTTGCCGATGGGGTGCCCCGCGAACAGGTCGCTGTCCTCCGGATCAACCAGGTTTTTCATCTGTAATTCCGTGTAGTTCATCCCAAGCGCGCCGGCGATCTTATACAACTGCCGTTCCATGGCAAAGAATACCTGCGGCGAGCCGTAGCCCCGCATGGCCCCCGCCACCGGCGTGTTGGTATATACGGGTATGCCCACAAAGCGCATATTCGGTGTTTTGTAGCCCTTGAATACCTTGGCGCTCATGGCGCCGATCACGTTCCCTGCGCTGGAGGCATATGCCCCGGTGTTGGTGATGGCCGTGATCTCCTGTGCCACGATGGTGCCGTCGTTTTTCACGCCGGTCTTCACCGTGATGACGCTGGCATGCCGCACCCGGGTGGATACCATGCACTCCCGCCGTGTGGCGGTGAATTTCACCGGCCTGCGGCACAGCATCGCCAGCGCCGCGGGGATCAGCTCCACCGAGGACTCCATCTTTCCGCCGAATGCGCCGCCCATGGTGGGGCTTACCACCCGCACCTTGCTCAGCGGCAAGCCGAATATCCGGCTCAATACGATCCGTTCGCCAAAGGTGTTTTGATACGGTGCGGTGACGGTCAGCCGTCCCTGCGCGTCCACCTCCGCGATGGCGGTGTGGGGCTCGATGGCACAGTGGTGCACCGCCGGCGTGCGGTAGGTGTCTTCAAACACCCGGTCCGCCTCCCGAAAACCCTTCGCCACGTCTCCCGTGTTTTTCTCGATCCGCAGCGCGATGTTGCTGCTGCCGTGCAGGGGATAGGCGTCCTCCCGCATGGCCTCCAGCGGATCCGTCACCACCGGCAGCGGCTCGTATTCTACCTCGATCAGGTCGATGGCCGCCTGGGCGATATCCTCTGTCTCTGCCGCCACTGCCGCCACCCGGTCGCCCACAAAGCGCACCGTGTCGTCGAAAATACGCTCCGTCTCGATAGGCGCCGGCGCCTGCATATAAAACCGCGTGGTGCTGTTGAACCGCGTCTGCGGTGTGTTCTGATAGGTAGCCACTGCCCACACGCCGGGCAGCGCCTCCGCCGCTGTGGTGTCGATGCGCTTGATCCGCGCGTGAGCCACCGGTGAGAAAAGCGCCTTGGCGTACAGCATCCGCGGCATGGTCATGTCGTCCACATACAGCAGTTCCCCTGTTGCCTTGGCCGCCGCGTCCTGCACCGGGTAGCTCTTTCCGATGTACGTCAGTTCCTTCACCGGTCCTGCGCCTCCAGCCGCCGCGCCGCCTCCCGGACGGCCTTCTCGATCTTGTAGTAGCCGGTACAGCGGCACAGATTCGGTGCCAGCGCCTCCCGTATCTCCTCGTCACTGGGGTGCAGCGTCTTGTCCAGCAGTGCCTTGGCGCTCATCACCATTCCCGGCGTGCAGAAGCCGCACTGGACGGCTCCGCAGTCGATAAACGCCTGCTGTATGGGGTGCAGCTGTCCGTTCCGGCTCAGCCCCTCTATGGTCTCCACCCGATGTCCCGCCGTATCCTTAATAGGTACCTTGCAGGCGTTCACCGCCGTGCCGTCCAGTATCACGCGGCAGGCGCCGCAGTCGCCGGAGGAGCATCCGTTTTTCGCGCCGGTCAGGCCCAGCGTCTCCCGCAGTACCCGCAGCAGCGTCCACTGGGGCGGCACGCATACCGTGCGGAGCACGCCGTTTATATATAATGAGAAGTTCTCCATGTGCCGTCCTCCGCTTCTGCCGCCCGGCGTTATCCGCCCATGTCCGAACAGGCTGTATCTGTCTGCCCCGGCATACTGTGTCCCGGGCAGGGGCCGCCGGTCATGGTATACAGCGCAGGCGCTGTTTCTGCGTGTATTCGGATTGGATACTGTATACAGTATTCTTTGTGTACATATTTTACTCGCATTTCACCCCGCCGTCAATAGAAGTGCAGCATTTCTGCCCTTAGCACAAAAATAAACCCCACTTTTTTGACAATTATGACAAATCATACCCGCCCCACCCGCAGCCCTCAAGCCTTCCCCTCGAGGGGTTCGCGGTGTTGAAAGACACGCCGGTGGCCTGTCAGACCCGCGAACCGACCCGCAGGGAGACAGGTGCCCCGAGGGGGCGGATGAGGTGTCCTGCCGCAGTGGCCCCCAATTCCCGTTTTCCATTCCCGGTAACAGAAAAAATGTGTAAAATTTCCATAAAAAGGCTGGACAAATTATGCAGCCGTGCTATAATCTGCCTATCCGCAGAGGTACCTCTGCATTGGCGTTTTAATGGAAATTAAAACGAGTGCGCCTACGGAAATCTAAAACAAACGGGGTATGAGACATGAAGAAATTGTTAGCAACCATTCTGGCGCTGGTCATGGCGCTGAGCCTGTGCAGCGTCAGCTGGGCTACAGATCCGGCGGTTGCCAAAGTTGGTGACCAAGAGTATGCGACACTGGAAGAGGCAGTCAAAAATGTTCAGGATGACGGGACAGTTGTATTGCTGAGAAATGCTGCTGGTGGTGGCATAGGCACATACGCAACACCGAAGGCAAATCAGATTGCAGCCAAGGCGTTTACGATTAATTTTAATAGTTTTACTTATACGCTGACTACACCGGCAGTTGGCTCGGCAGGCTACGAATCACAGGGGTTCCATCTGGAAGCAAAGGCAGGGGAGAGCACAAAGGTCGTGTTCATGAACGGTACGATCAATATTGCCGAAAACTGCGAAGGCAATATGACAATGCTTATCCAGAACTATTGCGATTTAACACTGGACAATATGGTCGTTGATGGCAGAAATTTGAAGGATGCTTTTTACAAACAGAGTGATGGCAGCTTAAAGCAGGGCCCGAATTATACGCTGTCCAACAATAGCAAAAATGCGGCCAAAACTGCTATTAAAGATACCGAAATAGTGGCAAGAATTACCGGCAATTTTGCAAATGTTGCATTTGACTCTGATAAAACTTCCGAGGTATCTGTGGAGGGAAGCAGCGTTATCACAGGCAATATCGAGGTCAGCGCAACGGCAAAGCTGGCGGTCTTTTCCGGTATATTCACTACTGATGTAACATCCTACATAAAGACTGACAGTCCCAGAGCTACTGTTAAAGATAAGAACGGTGAAACCGTCTATGCTGTGGGTGCATCCAATATTGCTGAGGCTGCGACTGCCGGAAGCACCGTTGAAATCACGTATGGTGAAAATGTTGAACTGACCGGCATTCCTACCGGTGTCACTGTAAAGAACAGCACCGAAAAGGATATTAGCATCAATGGCAACACGATTGCTGCCGGTAAGACCGAAACGGCCAAGCCCACACCCACCCCCTCCACCGGCGGCTACTATTACTACCCCTCCACCCCCGGCATCACCGCTGAGCTGAACGGCACCAACAAGTCCGCCACAGACTATCCCGGCGGCGACTACGGCCTGGTGTTCCGTTCCACCGCGGCGTTCAGCACCTTCCAGGGTGTCCAGGTGGACGGCAAGACCCTTGCCAAGTCCAACTACACCGCTGAAGAGGGCTCTACCGTGGTGTACCTGAAGGCCGCGTACCTCAAGACACTGGCGGCGGGCAAGCACACCATCACCATTTTGTCCACGGCGGGCAACACCAGCATGGACTTTACCATCGGCGGCAAGAGCAGCAGCCCCAAGACCTTCGACGCGGGCGTGGGTATCTACGCCGTGACGGCGGTGCTGTCCGTCACCGGCATGGCCTGGACCGCTAAAAAGCGTCACTAAGCGAAAAAAGAAAGCCCGAAAGGGCTTTCTTTTTTTGCCGCGCGTCTGAAAACCCCTTGCAAAAGGGAAAGGAATATGTTACCATGTACTTTGTATACAGTATCCCATACACATGTAAGAGAGACTGCACTGCGTCCAAGCCCCGGCAGGGGAGGGAAAATCAGCAGAATTTGCCGGTTTTGCTTGCTTTTTCCCGCAGCAGCGGGTATAGTGTGTATAGAACCGCCTGCTGCGGTACAAAAAGAAGGGGGCATAGAGAGATGACAGCCTTCACACCGGTGGACCCCGCCAATCCCCAGCGCGAGACGATATATACCCAGCTGAAAAACGCCATCATCAACGGCGATATCGCGCCGGATGAGCGCATTGTTGAAACAAAATACGCCGATATTTTCCGCGTCAGCCGCACCCCTGTGCGCGAAGCCATCCGTATGCTGGAGCGTGAGGGGCTGGTGGTCTACGAGCCCCGTAAGGGCGCCGTGGCCCGGCCCAGGCTGACCCGTGCCGAGGTGGACGAGGTCTATACCATCCGTTCCGCCCTGCAGCTGCTCAGCGTGGATGCTGTGGTGCGGAACATCACCGACGCGCAGCTGGACGCCATGGAGGCCGACAACCGCGGCTGCGCCGAGGCGCTGGACAAGCATGACGTCGGTGCGTATTTCCGCCACCTGGACGAATTCAACGGCCTGTTGACCCAGAGCAGCAATATGCCCCTGCTCATCAAGCTCCTGGACCAGATCGAAAGCTACAGCGCCACCACGTCGTTTCAGAACCCGGAGCACGCCCGTTTCCGCGAGAGCGTGCTGTCCGATGACGAACGCCGCCGCCGTGCGTTGGCGGAGCACGAGGAGATCGTGGCGTCCCTGCGGGCCCGTGATGCGGATCGCCTCCGTCGGGTGCTCACCGCCCATACCGCTAACGTTCACGAGGCAGCCCTCCAGCGCTACGGCAGGGAGGACTGATGCACAGACCCCATCTGCATGACGGATATGTACCATCTGCATGGCGGATATGTATCGCCCGCATGACGGATATGTACCATCTGCATAGCGGGTATGTACCGTCTGTATGACGGAATGTACCGCCTGTATGATGGGTATGTACCGCCTGTATGATGGGTATGTACCGCCTGCACGAGACCCCCGTGACCTGTCATGGGGGCTTCTCTTGAAGACTAAGTGTATACAGTATACATATCAGAGGAGGCATTTATGGACTGGGACAGAGTCATCTACAACGGTACGGTGGTCAACGATGACGGTATGCAGCGTGCCGATATCTACATTCGTGACGGCCGGGTCGCCGCCGTCACGTCCGAGCGCCTGCCCGGCACCGTCGGTGAAACTACCGACGCTTCTGGCCGCTATATCCTGCCCGGCCTGATCGAGACCCACGTTCACTCCCGCGACGGCCGTCTGGCCACCGGCGAGAAGGAGGATTTCCGTTCCTCCACCGCGGCGGCTGCCGCCACCGGTATTACCACCGTGTTCGAAATGCCCAACTGCACCCCTACCATCCACTCGGCGGAGTCTCTCCGCGATCTTGTCTCGGTCATCCAGCCCAAGGCCCATGCGGATTTCTGCGTCTGGGGCCTGGCTTTGGGCGATGCCAATCTTGCCAGCCTGCCCGCTTTGGCGGAGGCCGGCTGCGTGGCCTTCAAATTCTTCTGGGGCTACGCGGTGGACCACCGGGACAACAGCCTGATCTACAACTACCGTGAGGGCATGGATAACGTCCTTCCGCCCCCGGACGACGGCCAGATCTACCGCCTGTTCCGCGCCGTGAAGGCCACCGGCAAACGCCTGGGCATCCACGCAGAGAATTTCTCCATTGTTCGGGCCCTGACGCAGGAGGCCCTTGCCGCCGGCGCGCAGGACTATGCCGCATTGCTGCGTACCCGCCCCGTCAGCTGTGAGACCTCCATTATCGACACCGCCATCGACATGGCCAAGGAGCTCTCCATGCCCCTGCACGTCCTCCATGTGGGCGTAGGCGACGGCGTGGAGCACCTCCGCCGCGCCAAGGCCGACGGCGTGGATGTCACCGCCGAGACCTGTACCCATTACCTGACCTTCACCGACCGCGACGCCCGCCGCTGCGGCGCGGTGATGAAGACTTACCCTCTCATCCGTACCGCCGCAGATCGCCAGGCAGTCTGGCAGGGCCTTGCGGATGGTACCCTGGACTGGGTCTGCTCAGATCACGCGCCCCACACCTGCGAGGAAAAGCACCGTTCCTTCTGGGATGCCCCCGCCGGAATCAGCGGTATCGAGGGCCTTTCTCCTGTGTTGCTCACCGCTGTCCACCGCGGCCTGCTGACGCTGCCCCGCGTGGCGGCGATCACCTCCGCCAATGCGGCCCGTACCTTTGGCCTCTATCCCCGCAAGGGCGTTATTCGCCCCGGAGCCGATGCCGATCTGGCCATTGTGGATATGTCCGCGGCCTACACCTTCCGTCAGGAGAAGATGTACTCTAAAGCCAAGTGGTCCCCCTATGACGGTATGTCCTTCCAGGGCCGGGTGGTCGAGACGATCCTCCGTGGCCGCACCACTATGCGTGACGGTCAGGTCCTGCCCGACTGCTTCGGCCAGTTCCTGCCGGTCTGCACCAAATAGCTTGTTTTCTTCCTTTACTCCTTTTCCTCCCCCTTGCACCGAACGGCTCCCGGGCGCGCGCCCGGGAGCCGTTCGGCTTTTTACGCCAAAGGGACCGCCGCAGGGTGGCCCTTTTTGCTGATAGGCAGCCGCCTGCGGGCCGTTAGAGTTACCTTGCCGGTGGGGAATGTTTGGTACAAAGTGCTGTAGATAACAGGTAATTCCGAAATGTCTACTGGGAAAAACAACAAAAGTTTTTCGCCGTGTTTAGGCAACTCTACAGAAATAGAGCCACGCCGGCCCTTTTCCGTTGACAGATCACAAAAGAGATGGTATTTTGAAACTGTGCTCGAGCACAGTCAATTCGTGCTCGAGCACAAATGACACATCGCCAAGGGCAATACAAATTTCGGAGAGGAGAAGCGGACGCGTGACCATCAAGCAGATCGCCGAAAAAGCGGGCACCAGCCGCGGCACCGTCGACCGGGTACTCAACGGCCGCGGCAACGTAAATCCCGAGCTGGCCAAGCGTATATTGGACATTGCCGAGCGTGAGCGCTACCAGCCCAACCAGCTGGCCCAGGCGCTTATTCGCTCCCGTCAGCGCACCCACATCGGCATGGTCATACCCTCCGTCGGCAATCCCTTTTTTGACGAGGTGCTCCGCGGCGCACAGAGCCGCGCCAGAAAACTCTCCAGCTACGGCACCACCCTTACCATCCGCGAGATCAAGGGCTACGACGCCGCTACGCAGCTGCAGGCCATGCGCCGGCTGGTGGCTGAGGGCGTGGACGCGCTGGCGGTCATGCCGCTGGATGTGCCCGAGGTTGCGGAGTACCTGCAGTCACTGCCCATACCGGTGGTCACAGTCAACACCGATATCGATGTCGACCGTGTGGCCTTTGTCGGCTGCGACTACTACAACAGCGGTATGATCACCGGAGATCTGGTGCAGCTCATGCTCAATGGCCGGGGCCGCGTGGCGGCTGTTATCGGCAGCACCAATGTCCGCGGCCATATGGACCGCGTGCGCGGTCTGCGGACCGCACTGGAGGGCACGCCGGAGATCACGGTGGACGCCGTGCTGGAAAATCAGGACGACGACGATGTCTCCTATCAGGTGCTGCGGGCCTATCTGGCGGACCACACGCCGGACATGGTGTGCTTTGCCGCCGCCGGTATCGACGGCGGTATGCGGGCCATCCTGGAAAGCGGAAAGAATATCCGCGTGCTGGCGGTGGACGGGACGGAGGCCGTGCTGCGGTATATGGAGGAAGGGCGCATTGCCGCCACTGTGACCCAGGAGCCCTTCGCCCAGGGGGACGAGGCGGTGCGTGTGTTGTTCGACTATATCCACACCGGACGGCGGCCCGCCGCCGGCGTGGTGTATACCCACAACCGTGTGCGTGTGCGGCACTCGCAGTAAGTTTGTGATCCGATCGGCACAGGCCGATGATGATTTAACTTTTTAACAGGAGGAATGTATCATGGGAAACAGACCGGTAACTCTTTGCACCTGCCAGTGGGCGGACCTGCCCTTCGATGAACTGTGTGCGCTGGCGTCCAAGATGGGCTATGACGGCCTGGAGGTCGCCTGCTGGGGCAACGGCATCGACATTGACCGTGCGTACAGCGATGACAACTATGTGGCCTGGATCAAGGAGACCCTGGCGAAGAACAACCTGATCTGCAAGGCCCTGGCCTGCCACATCATCGGCCAGTGTGTGGGCGACGCTCCCGATCCCCGGCTGAACAACTTTGCTCCCGCGGCGCTGGCCGACAAGCCGGAGGAGATCCGCGCCTGGGCGATCGACACCATGAAGAAGGCCCCCGTGGTGGCCAAGAAGCTGGGCTGCTATGTGGTCACGGGCTTCACCGGCTCTCCCATCTGGAAGTGGCTGTATTCCTTCCCCCAGACCACCGAGGAGATGATCGAGAACGGCTACGACGAGATCGTGCGCCTGTGGTCCCCTATCCTGGATGAGTTCAAGGCCAACGGCATCAAGTTCGCCCTGGAGGTCCATCCCGGCGAGATCGCTTTCGACTACTACTCCACCGAGAAGCTGCTGAAGAAGTTTGCCGACCGCCCCGAGTTCGGCCTGAACTTCGACCCCAGCCACCTGCTGTGGCAGGGCGTGACGCCCCATCTGTTCCTGCGCGACTTTATGGACCGCGTGTACCACGTCCATATGAAGGATGCGGCGGTGACTCTGGATGGCCGCAGCGGTCTGCTGGGCTCCCACATCGATTTCGGAGACCTGCGCCGCGGCTGGAACTTCCGCTCCCTGGGTCATGGTGACGTGAACTTCGAGGAGATCATCCGCGTGCTGAACGCCGCCGGTTACGACGGCCCTCTGTCCGTGGAATGGGAGGACAGCGGTATGGACCGTATCGAGGGCGCTACCGAGGCGGCCGCTTTCGTGAAGAAGGTGGACTTCAAGAAGTCCGATGTGAAGTTTGACGACGCTATCGCCAACTGAAACGCGACAAGGAGGACAATATGGGTATTCAGATCCGTTACGGCATGGTCGGTGGACACATGAACGCCTTTATCGGCGAGGTGCACCGCAAAGCCATCGCCTTTGACCCCCGCGCACAGCTGGTGGCGGGCTGCTTCTCCACCAATGCGGAGAAGAACCGTGAGACCGGCGAGACCTACTCCCTGGACATGAGCCGCGTGTACCCCAGCTATGAGGCCATGGCCGAGGCGGAGAGCAGGCGTCCTGACGGTATCGATTTCGTCAGCATCACGACTCCGAACAACACCCACTACGACGTGGCCAAGTGCTTCCTGCAGCACGGAATTCATGTGGTATGCGAAAAGCCTCTGTGCTTTACCGTGGAACAGGCGCAGGAGCTGGTGGCCCTGGCCAAGGAGAAAAACCTGGTTTTCGGCGTCACCTATACCTATTCCGGCTACACCATGATGAAGGTGGCCCGCGAGATGATCGCCGAGGGCAAGATCGGCAAGATCGCCGCCGTCAATGCGGAATATGTCCAGGAGTGGCTCATCGATGAGCTGGGCGTCCCTGGCGAGGGCACCACCAAGCTGTCCGTCTGGCGCGCCGATCCGGCGGTATCCGGTATCTCCAACTGTGTGGGCGACATCGGCACCCACATCGAGAACTCCGTCCACTACCTGACCGGCCTGAACATCAAGCGTCTGGCCGCCACCGTGAACCGCTACGGCAAGGAGCTGGACCTGAACGCCAATATGCTCGTCGAGTACGAAAACGGCGTCAACGGCGCTTACTGGTGCTCTCAGATCGCGGCGGGCAAGCTCAACGGCCTGACCATCCGCATCTACGGCAGCGAGGGCGCACTGGAGTGGGAGCAGCACTATCCTGATTATCTGAAGTACACCCCCAAGGGCAAGCCCACGGAGATCCTGTCCCGCGGCACCGGCTACATCACCGAGAAGGCCGGCGCGTACAGCCGCATTCCCTCCGGCCATCCCGAGGGACTGATCGTCGCCTTTGCCAACATCTACAAGAACATCATCAGCGCCATTCTGGCGGTGAAGGCGGGCGGTACGGCCAACGACGGCTCTTTCGACTATCCCACCGTCACCGACGGCCTCAACGGCGTGAAGTTCATTCACGCGGTCATCGACTCCGCAGCCAAGGACTCTGCCTGGGTGGAGCTGTAAGAACACGTTATAGGCGGACTTTGTCCGTATCTATAAAAAATTTTTAGGAGGAAACAACCATGAAGAAAGTACTGGCACTGATCCTTGCGCTGGTCATGGCCCTGTCTCTTGTCGCCTGCGGCGAGAAGAAGGACGATGACGCCAACAAGGACAACGATGCTGCCACGGGTAATCGCATCGCGATCCTGGTCCCCAATGCCGACCACGGCTGGACCGGCGCTGTGATGACCTATGCGCAGGAGAAGGCGCAGGAGCTGAATGACGCCGGCAAGTATGCCGCCACCGTCATCACCTCTTCCGACGCCGCCAACCAGATCCAGCAGGTGGAGGACCTGATCGAGAACAAGACCGCTGACTATGTGGTCATTCTGCCTCAGGACAACACCCTGGAGAACACCATGGCCAAGCTGGCCACCAGCGGCATCCCCTATGTGATGTTCGACCGTATCATCGACTCCGCTGCTTCCACTGCTGTTGCCTGCGTCAAGGGCGATAACAACGGCATCGGCGCCGAGACCGCCAAGCGCTTCATCGCCGACGGCATGAAGGCTGGCGACAAGGTCCTCATCATGCCCGGTGACAACTCTTCCGTTCCCACCATGCGTAACGACGGCTTCTTCAGCGTGCTGAAGGAGAATGGCTGGACCGAGGAGCAGATCGCTGCCATCCAGTCCACCGACTACACCGGCTGGAGCCGCAGCAAGGGCAAGGAGCTGTTCATCAACTGGCTGGATGCCAGCACTGTTGAGGACATCACCGCCACCAAGTGGATCTTCACCCACGACGACGAGATCGCCATGGGCATCCTGGAGGCGCTGAAGAGCTCCGAGATCGACGCCGAGAAGAAGGATGCCTTCCTGAACGCCGGTGTGCATCTGGGCACCTCCTCCGGTCTGAACGAGATCTACTCCGTGCTGAAGGGCATCCATCAGAAGGACTACACCGCTGAGGTTGCCAAGCTGGCCGATCTGTTCTCCGTTACTTACGATCCCGCGATGATCAAGGCTGCCGTGGATGACATGGTCACCCACATCGAGGGCGGTACCGTCACCCAGGATCACGTCATCGCCGTGTCCGTGGTGGATGCTACCAACGTCAACGACTTCCAGGGCTTCGGTGACGCTGTCTCCAAGTAAGTAAAGTCGTTTCCGAGGGCTTCGCGGGCGCTTCGGCGCCCGCGGGGCACCTCCCCCTTCGCAGAAGGGATCTTATCAAACAGCAAAGAGAGGCGTGCGGCATGGAATTGCTGAAAATGACCAATATCACCAAATCATTCTCCGGTGTGGAAGTGCTTTCGCACGTTGATTTTTCCGTGGAGCGCGGGGAAGTACACGCGCTGCTGGGAGAGAACGGCGCCGGTAAGTCCACATTGATGAACATCCTGGCGGGTGTGCATCAGCGGGATGAGGGCGAGATCGAGTTTGACGGAGAGCAAATGCACGACATTTCCGTCAAGCGGACAGAACAGGCAGGTATCGCCTTTGTACACCAGGAGTTGAACCTGTTTAACGATCTGAAGGTGTACGAGAACATTTTTCTTCGCAAAGAACTGCTGACCAAGCTGGGCACGCTGGATAAGCGGGCCATGCTGGAGCAGACGCGCCAGCTGATGAGCGACCTGGGCGTGGATATCGACCCCAACGGCCTGGTAGACGAGCTGGAGACCAGCAAAAAGCAACTGCTGGAGATCGCAAAGGCACTTCATGCCAATGCGAAGCTCTTTATTCTGGACGAGCCGACCACCGCGCTGAACAACGCGGAGATCGAGCACCTGTTCAGTATCGTGCGGCGATTGAAGGAGCAGGGCAAGTCCTTCATCTTCATCTCCCACAAAATGAACGAGATATTTACCATCGCGGACCGCTACACGGTCCTGCGGAATGGATGCTTTATTCAGTCCGGCAATATTGCCGACACCACGCCGGAGGCCGTCACCCGTCTTATGGTGGGCAGCAGCTACTCCGAGGCCTCGGTGTACCAGCCCCGCCAGCTGGGCGATGTGGCGCTGAAGCTGGAGCACCTCAGCGGCGAAGGGTTCGAGAACGTGGATCTGGAGGTGCGTAAGGGCGAGATCATCGGCCTGACGGGCCTGAAGGGCGCCGGCGTCAGCGAGATGATGCAGGCGATCTTCGGCGCGATTCCCATCAACTCGGGCACGGTGTATGTCAACGGAGAGCCGCTGCACCACGGCGGCATACATAACGCCATGCGCCACAAGATCGGCATGATCCCCGCCAACCGCAAGGAAAACTCCGTCATCCCGGATTTCACGCTGCTGGAGAACAACTACATCTCCGAGCACACGCTTTCTGCCAATCACCAGCTGATCCGCGGGCGGAAAGAGGTGGCGCAGTACAACAGGATGCGGGATATGCTGAACATCAAGGCCAACAGCCATGACGACCTGATCCTGTCACTGTCCGGCGGCAACCAGCAGAAGGTGATTCTGGGCCGGTGGCTCACCACCGAGGCGGATATCCTTATCATGGATAACCCCACCCAGGGTATCGATGTGGGCGCCAAGGCGGAGATCTACAAACTGATCCTGGAGCTGGCCGAGAAGGGCAAGACCATCTTGGTCAACACCCTGGAGATACCGGAGATACAGAAGATCGCGGATCGCTGTGTGGTGTTCTACCACGGGCATATCCAGACCATTCTGCCCCGTGAGGAGATCACGGAGGAGAGAGTCATGCTGTATGCGACCAATGTGATACACGCAACGGAGGGAGAGGTAAACGTATGAGTCAGAACACGGAACTGAAGGCCCAGGCCAAAAAACCGGGGCTGAACAAGAAGGGCATTGCCGCCTGGATCAATAATTACAGCTTTATCCTCATCGCACTGGCGATCTTCATCGCCTATCTGTTTATTAACCACGGCGCGACCACCTGGAGTGGCGTGATGAACATCCTGCGGCACTCCGCTGTGGTGGGCATCATGGCCTTCGGCATGGGCCTGGTCATCATCACCGGCGGCATCGACCTGTCCGTGGGCTCCATGCTGGCGCTGGTGGGCAGCTTCTCCGTGGTGGTGTTCAATGCCACGGACAGCGTGTTCCTCACATTGCTGTTCGCCCTGGTGGCCGGCGGCTTGTGCGGCCTGTTCAACGGTGTGCTCATCGGCCTGGTGAAAATGCCCGCGTTCATCGTGACGCTTGCCACTATGCTGATCTTCCGTTCGGTGGCTCAGTACTACCTGCGGACTACCGGGTCCTCCATCTTCAATATGACCGGTACCCTGGACCACTATGCCAGCTTCTACGGCTTCGGCCAGCTGAAGATCGCCACCGTTCCCGTGGTGGGCATCGTGCTGCTGGTGGTCACGGTCATCATGGTGTTCATATCCACCTGTACCAAGTTCGGCAAGACCGTCTATGCTCTGGGCAGCAATGAACGCGCTGCCGCCCTGGCCGGAATCAACGTCAACCGCACCCGTGTGGCGGTCTACGTTATTACCGGCATACTCACCGGCCTGAGCGCTTTCCTGTGGCTGGCCATGAACGGCTCCGTCGACCCGGCTACCCTGGGTAAGAGCAACGAGATGTACGCCATCGCCGCGGTGGTCATCGGCGGTATCAGCATGAGTGGCGGCAAGGGCAAGCTTCTGGGCGTTCTGTTCGGCGCCATGAGCTATACCATCATCGACAAGATCATCGCCTCCCTGCAGGTGGACGCCCTGATCAACGATACCATCAAGGGCTCGATTTTGCTGGTGGCCGTTATCATCCAGCTGGTGGTGCCCATGATCCGTTCCCGCGTAAAAACGAAACATACTTCGGAGGTGTAATAACATGAAAAAGTACGCTGATGTGAGTAAGGTCGTCTACGATCCCAAGGGGACCGACCCCTTTACCTTCCGTTGGTATGACCCGGACGAGGTCATCGCCGGCAAGAAAATGCGTGAGCATCTGAAGTTCGCGTTGAGCTATTGGCATACCATCGACGCCGAGGGCGTGGATATGTTCGGCTCCGGTACCATGGATAAGTCCATGGGCCAGACGGACCCCATGGCCAAGTTCCGCGCCAAGGCGGACTTCGCCTTCGAGCTGATGGAAAAGCTGAACATCGACTACTACTGCTTCCATGACGTGGACATCGCCCCGGAGGGCGCTACCCTGGCCGAGAGCATCGCCAACTTCCGCGTGATGGTGGATTATCTGTACGAGCTGCAGAAGAAGACCGGCAAGAAGTGCCTGTGGGTCACCGCCAACAACTTCGGCGACAAGAAGTTCATGGCCGGTGCCGCCACCTCCTGCTGCGCCGATGTGTTTGCCGCCGCCGCTGCCAAGGTCCGGGCCTGCCTGGACGCCGCGGTGAAGCTGGGCGCCACCGGCTATGTATTCTGGGGCGGCCGCGAGGGCTATGACACCCTGCTGAACACCGACATGGGGCTGGAGCTGGACAACATGGCCCGATTCCTGCGTATGGCCCGTGACTACGGCCGCAAGATCGGCTTTACCGGCGATTTCTATCTGGAGCCCAAGCCGAAGGAGCCCACCAAGCACCAGTACGACTTCGATGTGGCTACCTGCATGAACTTCCTGCGGAAGTACGACCTGACGGCGGATTTCAAGATGAACATCGAGGCCAACCACGCCACCCTGGCGGGCCATACCTTCGAGCATGAGCTGCGTACCGCTATCGTCAACGGCAGCTTCGGTTCCATCGACGCCAACGAGGGCGACTATCTGCTGGGATGGGATACCGACCAGTTCCCCGCCAACGTGTACAGCGCCACCTACTGCATGATGGAGGTCCTCCGCGCCGGCGGCTTTACCAACGGCGGCCTGAACTTTGACGCCAAGGCCCGCCGTCAGTCCAACACCTTCGAGGATATCCTGCTGGCCTATATCTCCGGTATGGACACCTTCGCTCTGGGCCTCCGCAAGGCGCTGGAGCTAAAAGCGGATGGCCGTCTGGACCAGTTCGTCAAGGAGCGCTACAGCAGCTATGACAGCGGTGTGGGCAAGAAGATCGTGGATGGTGAGATGACCCTGGAGTCTCTGGCGGATTACGCCGAGGGCCTCAAGAGCTTCGATGTGCCCAGCGGCCGTCAGGAGTATCTGGAATCTGTGGTCAACCGGGTGCTGTTCCACTGAGAAATGACATATTGCGGGCCGCCCGGAAGGGCGGCCCTGCCTAAAGGAGGCGCAAGGCTATGAAGGAATATTTGCTGGGTATCGACCTGGGCACCTCCGGTACCAAGACGGTGCTGTTCCGCAGTGATGGTACGGCCATGGCCGCCCACACGGTGGAATACCCCCTCTACCAGCCCCAGAACGGCTGGGCTGAGCAGGAGCCGTCCGACTGGTGGCGTGCCGTGCGGGAGACGGTGCAGGCCGTGCTGCACAAAAGCGGTGTGGCCGCCGCCGATGTTGCCGGTGTAGGCATCTCCGGGCAGATGCACGGTCTGGTGATGCTGGACGAGAGGGGAGAGGTGCTGCACCGCAGTATCCTGTGGTGCGACGGCCGCACCGGCGAGGAGTGCCGCGAGATCACCGAGACTGTGGGCGCGGAGAAACTCATCGCCATCACCGCGAACCCCGCCCTGGCGGGCTTTACCGCTGGGAAGATCCTGTGGGTGCGGAAGCATCTGCCGGAGGTCTACAAGGCCTGCCGTCATATCCTGCTGCCCAAGGATTACATTCGCTACTGCCTCACCGGCCAGTTTGCCACCGAGGTATCCGACGCCTCCGGCATGAACCTGCTGGACGTGCCCCGGCGGCAGTGGTCTGACGAGATACTGAACAAGCTGGACATCGACCCGGCGCTGCTGGGCCGGATGTACGAGTCTGTGGACGTGACCGGAACGGTGACGGCGGAAGCCGCCGCCCTGACCGGCCTGGCCGAGGGTACGCCCGTGGTGGGCGGCGCGGGCGACAACGCTGCCGCCGCTGTGGGCACCGGTACTGTCCGCTACGGAAAGGCCTTTACGACGCTGGGCACCTCCGCGTGGTCTTTGCCCATGCGGACAGCGTTTCCATCGACCCGGCGGGCCGCGTACACACCTTCTGCTCCGCCGTTCCCGGCAAGTGGGCGGTAATGAGCTGCACGCTGGCGGCGGGTCAGTCCCTGCGCTGGCTGCGGGACACCTGCTGCGCCGGCGAGGTGGCCGAGGCGGCCAAACAGGGCGTGGACCCCTACGAGCTGATGACGGCCCTGGCCGAAAAAACCCCCATCGGCGCCGACGGCCTGTTGTTCCTGCCCTATCTGATGGGCGAGCGATCCCCGCTGTTGGACGAGAAGGCCCGGGGCGCGTTTATCGGCCTGTCCGGCGGCCATGGCCGCGGCCACCTGATCCGCGCCGTGCTGGAGGGCGTTACCTACTCCCAGCGTCAGTGCGTGGATGTGCTCCGTGGCATGAATGTGCCTACGGAGGAAATGATGGCCTGCGGCGGCGGCGCGCGGAGCGCATTCTGGCGTCAAATGCTGGCCGATGTGTACGGCTGCCCCATTCAGACCGCCAAGGCGGCGCTGGAGGGCCCGGCGCTGGGCGTGGCTATTCTGGCCGGTGTTGGCACCGGTGTGTATCCCTCCGTGGAGAGCGCCTGCGATGCCATCGTCAAGCCGGATACCGTTCTGTACCCCGATGCGGAATGTGGCCGCGCCTATGAGCCCTACTACCAGCTCTATCTGCGGCAATATCCCGCGCTGCGGGAGACCTTCCATGCCCTGGCCGCCATGAGGAGCCGGGCATGAGCGGCGCAAAGCGTATCCTGCCGCTGCTGGCGGTCCTGTGCTTCGCCCTGTTTCTGCTGTACGGCGTCTATTTCAACGCCTTTGGCGCCAACGCCGAGTCCATGATGGCCTTTTTCGGCATCACCGAAAGCCGTCAGGGCTTCGTGATGACCATTCAGTCCCTTGGCGGCATCGTGATGACGGTGCTGCTGGGCCTGTTCGGCGAACGGCTCCACAAGCTGTACGGCCTGTTGGCCGGCGCGGTGCTGGTGGGCGTGGCCGGTGTGACCATTGGCACCATGCCCCTGTACGGCAATGACAGCTACGGGCTGCTGCTGGTGTTTGCGCTGATCGGCGGTGTGGGCTATATCACGATCGACCTACTGATGAACGGCGTCATCGCCGACGTGTTTCCCGAGAAGAAGAGCACGCTGCTGCCCATCGTTCACGGCTTCTACGGTCTGGGCGCCATGCTGGCGCCCCTGCTGGTGACATGGCTTACCGACAGCGGCCGCCCCGCCACCTTTGCCGTACCGTATCTGGTGCTGGGCGCGGCGGCGCTGGTGTTGGGCGCGGTATTCTGGGCGGTGTCCCGCCGCGCCACGCCCCACACGCCCTACGCCGATATGACGGCTCTGCGGGACAGGTCCGTGGCCAACCCGGCGGAGATCTTTCGTGACAAACGCGCATGGCTCTATCTGCTGTGCTGTTTCCTGTATCTGTGCTTCCAGAACGGCATCGCCGTCTGGCTGCCCAACTACTACAAGACCGTGCACCACATGGCAGGCGGCGCGGCCAACGCCATGCTCACCCTGTTTTTCCTGGGCGCACTGGTGGTCCGTATGCTCTCGCCGCTGGTGTATAAGCGTATGCCGGTGCGGACTTTCTATCTGCTTACCTGTTTTTTGTCGGCCGGCGTGTTTGCGGTTTTGCTGCTGACGCCGTCTTTGGCCGTCCAGCGGGTGCTTTTGGTGCTGCTGGGCCTGCTGCAGGGCGCGGAGGTCCCGGCCCTGGTGATCCTTTGCTGCGAGACGTTCCCCACTCGGACGGCTTCGGCCTCATCCATCATCGTGCTGGGCGTATCTCTGTCAGCACTGATCGCGCCCACGGTGCTGGGGCGGCTCATCGAGCAGGTAGGCTACGGCATCCCCCTGTGGAGCCTGACGGCCTGCCTGCCGCTGTCGGCGGCGGTGCTGCTGGCCATACGCCGTGACGCACCGGTGCGGGCATGACCTTGCCTTTTCCCCGGGCAGCGGGCAAGAAACTTCTTCACGGGCGCTACTCCCGCCCACCAAACCTTCCTTATAAAAAACTTCCTTCCTTTATCTCGCTGCCTTTGCTTCAGACCGTCGGAGGTGTCATTGACGCCTCCGGCGGCCTGTGGGCTTTGCGGCTATGCGGGGCGCCCTTGCCGTTTTCCCTGCAAAGCACGCTGCATTCCGCAGTATTTTTGGCAATTTTATTTCGGAAAAGTATTACTTTTTTCCTGTGCTGTGCTATCTTATAGGCGACGGTTAGTCACATCTAACTGCTGCAAAATATAGAGGAGCGATCTGCCATGAAGAGATTTGCCATGTTTGCCGCCGGTGTGCTGTTCGGCACCACCGGCATTAAGGTCCTGGGCAGCAAGGACACCAAGAAAGCCTAGGGGCACTTTTTTCACACATTTTTTTATAGCCGCAGTCACAGTACGGTCCGCCGGAGGCCAGGGTATACGTCCGCACAAAGCTTGTCGCGCCGCCGGTCTCACTCATGGTATAGTCCGGATGACACAGAGCCAGCGTCAGGTCGTACGATCCCAGTTCTTGCATCAGTGTGCAGATACCGCACCGGGTAAACCGCCCTTCATAGCCGCTGCCGCCCGGGTATTCGTAAAAGTCCGTCAGCCGTTCCACGTCCGGCCGTTCTGGCATGGACAGGACGAGTGCGCCAAGCAGGGCACAGTTGACGATATTCATCTTAAAGCGGTCCGCTGTCAGCTGCCGCCGAACAGATACCCAAGGACGCACGGGGCCGTTTCATCACCGGAGATACTGCTTTAAAGCATCTCTCCGTTTTGCATGTGGAATGCGAAATACAAAAAGCCGCACGGGAACACCGTACGGCTGGCTTTGCAGGCACAAGGCCTACCCTTATCCAATAATACCCTATTTCGACTGCATTTTCAATCTGAACATCTTAAGGCGTTTTTTGCCCCCAAATTCCGTGTGGTTGTCTCAGTTTTGCCTGTGTGGGTCAGGTTGTGGGTCAAATGAGAAAACGGCGGCAAATTGAACTTGCCGCCGCATTACTGTTTTCGCACTTTGACCCATATTTTTCAGCAACTTATGCGGTCAACGCAAAATAAAAAACTGAACTTTTAACGCAGAAAAACCGCCTAAAAAAGCGGCTTTTCAAAGTTTTTTGGTCGGAGTGCGGGGACTCGAACCCCGGGCCTCCTGCTCCCAAACTTTTGAATAAAAATTTTTCTACTTTTTCCGGTGCTTTATAGCCGTTTTTGTTTTATTATGTACGCTCTTCGCAACTCTTACCTCCACTGTTTCCGCATGCTCCACGTCTATTTGTAGTCAAACATGTGGTCAAAAACCGCTTTCTGAACACCCTCGTGACAGGGGACAGAAAGCGGTTTTTCATAGTTTGGCGGAGTGCTGTGGGCAGGTAATCCGGTACCCCAGTTTGCCACATTGTACCTCTGCTGGAAAGGTTAAGCAAGCCCTTTATACAAGAATAGGCGGCGCAGTATTTGCATCGCTATAGACAAAGAATACCCTCACGCATTTGCCTTCTGGAGATAAAACTCACTCTCCGCAACTCGTGTCACAAAATCATACTCCAGCCGTGTTGCCTTTGAGGGCGAAATATTATAGCGCTTAAACACCGAACGAAAATATGCGAAGAACGCTCTGTCCTCCTCTGTCATCGGGGCAACCCAGCCGTTCTCAGCACCATGAGATTCAATTTTCTCTAACTCTTCCATACGCTCGTTATCCATGTCAGTTGCTCCTTTCAAAGTAGTCGATCAGTTCTCGCGCAGCATCCTCCCAAATCACCAAACGGAAAGGATCATAGGAACCCACACGACTTGCGCCGAACTCGCGGATATAGTATTCCACCAATTCACTGGTTTTCGCTTTAAATGCAAGAACGCCGTCATACCCGTTTTCCATAGAAATCGACACAGCATATGCGAACAGCGCCCTGGCGATGCCAATGTACTTCTTCTCACCGCCTATTTCATGAAGAAGATTTGCGTTGCTGTGATCAGCACTTTCTACATAGATAATCTCTACCGCAAGGATAGCGTCATCAACGGCATAGGCCATCAGCCCAAGCAATTCGTTGGTATCGGTTCGGCGAAGCGCAACTTTGTTTGGCATGTCCTGCGTAGCCTTGCTCGTCCATTTCGTCTGCCATTTGGTCGTTGCCTGCAAATCACCCGCCGTTGCAGGTGAAACATAAGTTGGTACTTCATTGCCGCCGATGTCCAGCACAAACAATTTCAATGCGCATTCACCTTCTTTCTCTGCCTATAAAATACCACAAAACCGTCTTTCCTGCAAGAGGGGCTTCGTATATCCGGTAATAGTTATCGCAGGAATATGCTGCAGATTTCGAGGATTGTGTGACGCTTGTGGAAACATAGGACTATTTTAGGTTGAATTAGTTTTCCCTTAATAGTCGTCGTATTCCCGTAATTTGATGGGCATTTTAAGGGAAGCTTACCCGGAGTAAGGGAAAGTATCTGCGCCCTGCGAGGAAAACGTTGTTGACTTTCCTCGTAATTTTATCATGAATATTTTTCGATTGGCACTCAAAGCGAGGGCTTCCCGCAGGTCGGGCAAGACCTAATCTTCCTTGCCTGACGAGTGGCACGCACTCTCTGCTCTGTTTCGAGTGCATCAAAAAGGCCTTGCCAAAGATTTGGATTCGGCTCATGCTCTGCGTAGTCTTCGAGGTGCCGCCGAATATCATCGGCAGCCAACGCAAGAAACTTATCGTCCAGAAACCGAATGTGGCGCTTAATATAATCGGAAACTACCGCGGGCATATATGTGTTTCTGCCCATCGCATACCGCATTGCTGACAGCAGGATCAAACGAAAGTCAGCGTTACAGATAGGGGCGAGCAGGTCCTGAGGGCACAACAGAAACTCCTTGCCATTATTCATGCATACGCGCAGCGGTCGCTGTCCCTCCGTTACCAGATTCAATAGACTACTGGTTCGCTCTTTCAGTTCATCAATGGTGATCGATTCGTAGTCCTGACACGGGTTTGCTTCATAATTCATCATCTGACCTCCAATCAGTTTATCCTCGCTATGAGGTGTTGGCATTGTAGCTCTGGCTGCCCGGAGGTTCAACCGTTTCTTTTGCAGCTCGAAAAGAAATCCAATAGAGCCTGAATTCGTGCGGATTTATCATTTTCTTGCTTTTCCTGCCCAAATGTGCTACCATTATAAACAACACTGTCAAGTGTTGGAATAGGCCTTGGCAGTATGGCTGCAATAGACCGAATGCTCTGCCAAGCGGCAGGGCATTTTTTGTATATCGGTACGGAGGAGATATTTATGTCTGTGAGTTATAAAAAACTCTGGAAGCTGCTCATCGATAAGGACATGAAGAAAAAGGACCTGTGTGAAAAGGCAGGTATTAGCCCAGCATCTGTCACCAAGATGGGGCGGAACGGGCATGTTACCACAGAGATACTCGTGAAGATTTGTGCGGCGCTTGATTGCCGGATTGAGGATATTGTAGAGATTGTTTCCGAGGAGAATGTGGGGGATTTGAAATGACACTTGCCGAAAAATTAAGCACATATGATGAAAAATATTGGGACTTTTCTGAATATAGAAATGACGCGCCTCTTGTTAGATACCCCGCAGTAATGGTTGCACCCATGCAAGCGTGTATACTAAAAGAAATCATCAACGCCGACCCTACGACATCAACAGTATTAGATCCATTTTGTGGTTCTGGGACAGTGCTGTGCGAGGGGCAAAAATTGGGGCTGAATGTTATGGGATTTGACATTAATCCCATGGCTGTGCTAATTGCGACAGTGCAATTGGAGGGAATTCCCGAAGATTGTGCAGTTAGAAGCATTAATGCTATTAATACTCGACTTACCATGCTTAACGGGAATGTAAAATCATACGCTTTTAAGAATATTAACAAATGGTTTAACGACGATATTATTGTTTCGTTAAGTGTCATTAGACAAGCGATAATTGAGGAAACAAATGAGCGGATGCGCCGGTTCTTTTGGTGTTGTTTTGCAGAAACGGTGAAAAAGTTCAGCAATACCCGGACATCGACCTTTAAACTTCATATAAAAGAACAATCCAAAATTGAAGCAACAGTCGATGATACCATCACTTTTTTCAAGGAACATATACAAAACAATTATCTCAAATACGTCAAAGATAGCACGAGTTCTATTTGTATAAAGTGTGGAGATTCAAAAGAACATTTGGCCGCCATGGTTGCTGATTCTGTTGATTTAATATGTACTTCTCCCCCCTATGGAGATAATCATACCACCGTGACGTATGGACAGTTTTCAATACTTCCTTTATTGTGGATAGATAAAAAAGATTTACACATATGGGATGACACCATATTGGAAACCTTCACGGCAATAGACAGTGCAAGTCTGGGAGGACGGGTTAAAAGGAAGCCTGTAACTGCACATCCATATAGTGAATTTGTGGGGGCCATATCTTTGGAAAAACAAAAGAAGGTTATTGCTTTTCTTGAAGACTACGAAAAAATTTTCAGTTTGTTGGCAAGGGTTCTAAAGCCAGGGAAATTGTTGGTTTTGACTTTGGGAAATCGGAGAGTTGATAATAAGGAAATTGCTTTTGATGTCTTTAATGATATGTTGGCTCAGAAATATGGTATGGAATTAGATTCTACAATTACAAGAAATATTATCGGTAAACGAATGCCTACAAAAGTATCTTCCATAAAAGAAGTTGGCGCTGTAAAGTCGATGAGCAAGGAGTATGTCAAAATATACAGAAAGGGATATGAGCATGGCTAAAGAGAAGTTAAAAATGGATTCGGCTCAAATTGCCCAAATAATGGGAACCGTTGGCAGCCCCCTCATTGTAATTTCAGAATTGCTAAAAAATGCTGTCGATGCCTCGGCGGAGAATATAGACATTTATTACGACTTTGACTCCAGAAGCATAACTGTCGAAAATGATTATAAAGGTTTTACTTTTGAAGAAATTCAAAATCTTTCTCGACCTGGCATTTCCGCGAAAAAGAAAGGCAAAAACTTGACTAATGAACGAGGTATGTTTCTGACCGGAAGCAAAGGATTGGGTCTGCTTTCAGTTTTTTTGCTTTGTGATAAAGCAGAAATATTTACCTCTCCATCAGACCACAGCGTACATAAAATAACTTTTGACAAAAAGACCGGTGCGATAGAAAGTCTAACGTTAAAACAAAATTCCCCAAAAGAATACACAAAAGTTATTTTAAGGGATGTAAGCAAAGAAATCATTTCTTTTTTGTCTTCTGAAGCAGAAGTTCGCAAATTACGTCACATTTGCACAAGCCTTTACAAAGGAGGAGATGTCCCGTTCCCTCAAATGCAGTTGCACATAATTAATGAACAAGTAGATTCTCGGCATAATATTAATTTTACATGTGACTTCCCACCAATGCTTTATGACGTAACTTTTGGTTACTCAAAAAAGACTAATGTTCTTCGTTTTTGTTGTAATTCCACCAATAAACAAATTGCAAGCGATGAAATTACTCTCACGGATTTTGCGTTAGCTGATTTACAGAAAATTATGCTTGAGAAGTATGGTATCAAAGAGACTATACCGACACGGACCAACGACTTATTCCTTAGTGATTTCAGTTCTGTTCCGACATTCGAAGGGCAGATCCTTGTATATGAGAAAAGTTTGGCAGGTGCCCAGTTGAAAACATACGGTGCTGGGGTCAATGTCTATGTAAATGAGTTTGCATTATACAACTATCTCGCAGAGGAGAATGATTGGCTCGGTTTAGCAGACTACTCTCAGCGCAAAAAAGTGACGCGTTTAAAACCTCACAACGTATTTGGATATGTTAATTTTCCTGAATTTGATGAGAATGAGGAAACTTTGCGCATATCTAACGAGCGTGCAGATTTCATACAGGACTTGACTTTTAGCAAGGTTATGTATTTGCTAAAAGGCGTTGTCATGTTTATGATTCTCAATATAGATGTCGCTGACAAAAACCCAAAATATAAAAGCCAAGAACATCAAACTGAGGCTGATGCTGAGCCTACACCGCATTCAAACGACGGCACAAATACAAACGATGATGCTAAACAAGGCGAAAAGGGAACAAAAGACAACACGGGTAACACGGGTAATACTCCAGCAGGTGATACTTCAGGAAATAGCACAACAGCAACCAAAACTCAGGCCGCTTCTGATTCGAGTGCATATGAACCTTCTGGAACTTATTCGCCCAAAAAGCTAACTCAAAAAAGCCTTGTTTTTACAAAAGTTGAAGGACAGATTATTGATGCCCTTGTTGGCCAAGATGATTTATGTAATAAAATACATGATTTGGTGTTTGAACTGTACAAATTAGATCTTCAAGTTCATAGACATGCTATCGCATATCTTTTTAGAGCGTTGCTGGAAAGCACTACTAAGTATTTGTCTCGACGGCAAACTAAAGTCCAATTCAACGAAAAAGCGTTGGAGACTTCCGTTGTCAGTGCGTTGAATTATTTTGGAGATCAGTGCAAAACAAATAAGCAATTACATAGCAAAACCATTCGAACTTGGAGAGATACCGTAACTCAAAGAAAGCTTATAGACACGCTTAATCAATACATACATAACGAACAACCGGTAGATGCCCTGCTGCTGCAAGAGACTTGGAATACAATGAAAGGGTACATTATTACCTGTTTAACAGTGACATAATTGAAAGTTGGAGCCCTAAGCGCAATGTTAGTTAATGTAGGTAGTGCGCCGACAAATGATGCACTTAAAACGGGACAAGTGCGTATGATCTAAAAATATTCTTTTTCAAAAAGTTGTAGTGCAACGGAGGGGACACTGATGTTACACCCCGGTCTATATGAACAAGTCATCAACAACGCCTTGACGGGCGAGCTTGCGGAGATTCCGGAGGCCCGCAAGTCTGTTGCGCCCATTGACAAGGCGGAAGCCTCCAAGGTGCTGGCGCAGTATCTGGCAGATGTGGTTCAAAAGGGCTTGGATAACGTGCTGGACAACGGCGGGGATATTTCTGCCCAGATCGGGCTGACCAACCAGATCGTTGATCTCATTCAAAATACAACGAAAGAAGCTGACTTTGCCGCGCTGGGCGTTGACAGGCGGGCAGAGCAGCTTCTTGCGCTTTTGCGGGAGACCGACCCGCGGCTGGCGGTGGGGAAAACAGCGGCGGACATAGAGCGCCCGGAAACCTCTATCGCACAAAGCTCACTTTTCACTGGGGCTGTGCATGAGCCGCAGATGTTTACAGAGCTCAAAAAGGAAATCGTCTCGGCCGACCGGATCGACATGCTGGTGTCCTTCATCAAATGGAGCGGTCTGCGGCTCATCATGGACGAGCTGCGGGAGTTTACGCGCAGCGGCGGCGAGCTCCGCATCATCACCACCTCCTACATGGGCGCAACAGATGTGAAGGCCATTGAGGAGCTTCGAAAGCTGCCCAATACGCAGATCAAGGTCAGCTACAACACCAAGACGACCCGGCTCCACGCCAAGGCATATATCTTTTACCGCGAAACCGGCTTCACGACGGCTTATGTGGGCTCGTCCAATCTGTCCAATGCCGCATTGACCAGCGGCCTTGAATGGAACACCAAGGTAACGAAACGCGACTTACCCGAAACTATCGACAAGATCGCCGCTACCTTCGAGTATTACTGGAATGACCGCGAATTTGAATACTACGCGGAGGATCAGAGAGAGCGCTTGGCACGGGCGCTGAAGGCGGAAAAATATTTCGACACCAACAATGCCGACGTCTACACCATGGACATCAACCCCTATTCCTACCAGCAGGAGATTTTGGACAAGCTGGAGGCAGAGCGCACTGTCCGTGGCTATACGCGCAATCTGGTGGTGGCGGCCACCGGTACCGGCAAGACGGTCATCTCTGCGCTGGATTACAAGCGCTTCCGCAAGCAGAATCCGGATCTGCCCTGCCGCCTGCTCTTTGTGGCGCACCGAGAGGAAATCCTCAAGCAGAGCTTGTACACCTTCCGCGCTGTGCTCAAGGACGCAAACTTTGGTGAGCTGTTTGTGGGCAACTATAAGCCGGAGAGCATCGACAACTTGTTTCTGTCCATCCAGACTTTCAACTCACAGAGCTTCACGGAAAAGACGAGTCCCGATTTTTACGATTACATCATCGTGGACGAATTCCACCATGCCGCCGCGCCGACTTACCAGAAGTTGTTGTCCTACTACCAGCCGCGCATCCTGCTGGGCTTGACCGCTACTCCGGAGCGTATGGACGGCAAGAACATCCTGCCCTACTTCAACAATCGTATCGCCGCTGAGATCCGTCTGCCGGAAGCCATTGATCGAAAGCTCCTGTGCCCGTTCCAATATTTTGGCGTTACCGATACGGTAGATCTGGATGCGCTCAAATGGTCTGCCGGTGGCTACCAAAAGAGCGAGCTGGAGCACGTCTACACGTTCAGCGGGGCGGTTGCTAACCGCCGCGCCGACCATGTTGTGACGGCACTGCTGAAATATGTGACGGACATTGACGAGGTGAAGGGCCTCGGCTTCTGTGTGACGGTAGATCACGCGGAATTTATGTGCCGCTATTTTAACGACCATAACATTCCGTCTATGTGCCTCACCGGGCAGTCTTCGGACGAGGAAAGAGCGGCGGCCAAGCGGCGCTTGGTGTCCGGCGATGTGCGGTTTATCTTCGTCGTGGACATCTACAACGAGGGCGTGGATATTCCGGAAGTTAATACTGTTCTTTTTCTGCGCCCCACGGAGTCGTTGACGATTTTCTTGCAGCAGCTGGGACGCGGTCTGCGTCTATCTGAGGACAAAGAATGCCTGACCGTGTTGGACTTCATCGGTCAGGCGAATAGAAAATACAATTTTGAAGATAAGTTTGCGGCGCTGCTGTCGAATGCCACCCGCAGCGTGAGCCGTGAGATCAAGGACGGTTTTGTGTCCGTTCCCAAGGGCTGCTATATCCAGTTGGAGAAGAAGGCGGCCAAATACATTTTGGAGAATATCCGCGCGTCCTATGGCAATACGGCTGGGTTGGTGGCTCGCGCGGCCTCCTTTGCGGAGGACAGCGGGCTGGAGCTGACGCTCAAAAATTTCTTGGATTACTACCATCTTGACCCACGGGTGGTCTACAAGTTTTCCTCCTTCTCTCGCATTTGTGCCAGAGCGGATGCCATCGAGGACTTTTCGGAGCCGCTGGAGGACATCCTGACCAAAGCGTTTGCAAAGCTTGCTGTGGCTGATTCTCGCCGCTGGATTTCGTTCCTGTTGGACGTCCTTCCGCGTCTGGACAACCTTGATTTTACAGCGCTTCCGGATGCGGAAAAGCGGATGATGCAGATGTTTTACATCACTGTTTGGGGCAAGGCTGTGGAGGACTGGGACGACGAAGAGGTGCTTAGTAACCTCTATGCCCTGTCTGACAGCACGGTTCTGCTCGGTGAACTCTTGGAGCTGCTGCGCTATCGCTTCGAACAGATCGACTTTATCGACGAGCCGGTGGAGCTGGGCTTCGACTGCCCGTTGGATCTGCACTGCACCTATACCCGCGACCAGCTCTTGGTGGCGCTGGACTTTATGAAGCCGTCCACCGTTCGTGAGGGCGTGAAGTGGCTGCCGGAGAAAAACATCGATGTGTTCTTTGTGACGCTGAACAAGGCGGACAAGGACTATTCGCCAACCACCATGTACAACGATTATTCCATCAATGAGAGCTTGTTCCATTGGCAGAGCCAGAGCACCACGGCAGAAAATTCGCCCACCGGTCAGCGCTATATCCATCATAAAGAGCGTGGCAGCAAGGTACTGCTGTTTGTGCGTGAGTTTAAGGCGGACCGTAAGACCGGCGGTGCAGAAGCGTACACCTATCTGGGCACGGCGAACTACGTGAAGCATACGGGCAGCAGACCGATGAACATCACCTGGCAGCTGGACCGCCCGATCCCGGCGAAGTTCTTGAAGAAGACAAATAAGTTGGTAGTGGGCTGATTAAATTCGCACAGGAACGCCATAACGAACTGGAACAAAAAGACCGTTGTGGATCAGAACCCAATCATTCATATATTCCAGGCGAACATCGAGCCAGCGCCCATCCAGCCAACATGCAAAGCAGTCTCCACAGTGAAGCCCGCCATATAGTGTCCCCGTATCGAATACGATATCTGGCCTATCCTGATTCCAAATTAATCGTCCAATCATAATTGTCGTCTCCTGTAGGAGGAAGGTTCATGAAGTTTTTTGAAGCGGTTCCTGGTGAGCTTTTTTCACCTTTGGCCTCGCCCAACCGCGCACTATACGCAGATGCTCTGGATGTGCTGTACACCGCATACCGTGAAAACCTTAAAATACGCGAAGACACGCTGTATTCTATGCTCCGCAGCAGATTGGAGCAGCAACTGGCGGATGCTACGTTTGAAGGGGAAGATATTGACGAGGATGAGCTGCGGGATATCTCCGGCCGTGCACGCTTTTTGATTCGGAAGCTCTGCGGTAAAGGCTGGTTTGAAAAGGAACGGGGTGACGATTTTGAGGAGTATATTACCGTCCCAAGTTACAGCAGTCGGCTGCTGGAGCTGTTTCACCAGCTCCGGGATGATCGTCCTGCTCGCGGATTTTCCTATGTGTTTGGTACCTACTCTGCTCTGAAGGTCGCCAATGAGAGCGAAAGCGTTTACGATAAGATGGCCGCAATTTACAGTGCCTATGATAACACCAGTGCTCTCATAAATTTGTTGCAAATGGTCTATCACAATGTGAAGCATTATTTTCAGATGCAGATAGATATGCAGGACGTCAATCAGGTATTGGCCTCTCACTTCAACGAGTTTGGACAGAAAGTAGTTGAGGCATACATACGACCGTTGAAAATTAAGGACTCCGTCCCAAAGTATCGCGTTCCAATTCAATCTGTTTTGAGAAGCTGGGCTGAGGATGATGCTCTGCTGCTTGCCATGGCGAACGCAGCTTTGCAGGATAAACGAGGAGATACAGTGGAAAACTGCCGTTCCGATCTGCTGCAAAAGATTTTCTGGATCGACGAGCGATATGACAATATAGAGCATGACTATCTCGATGAAATAGATGCGCAGGTTCGCCGCTATACGAGAGCAGCAACGCAAAAGGTAGAAAACCTGACAAATCGCGATCAAAATGTTCGGGGAAACTTGAATGTACTGCTCACGGCATTGTCGCGCAATCGACGCGCCGGTGATTTAGTAGACCGGATACAACCGGTATTTCAGCTTTATGAGCAGTCATTCCTTTCTGAAAAAAGCTTGTGGTATCGAAAGCGCCCCGAAAAACGGACAAGAGCTGCCACGGTTCTTATTCAGGAAACGGCTTCCGATGCAGATGCGGCCGCGCAGGCCGCACAGCTGCTGCGTTCCGAATATGGCCGCGCGGCCATTGCCGCCTATGTGCAGGGATGGTTGGGGGATGCAGATGTTCGCTACTCCAAAGATTTAAACATTAAGGATGATAAATCCTACATCATGAGTTTGCTGGCTGTATTGACCAGCGGAGATTCTGCCGCAGGCTATCAGATCAAAGAGCTGGGCGGCTCGTTTCATGAAAATGGCTATTCCATCCCTCAGATGCAGATTCGACGGAAGGAGAAGAAAAATGGATTTTGACTTCATTCGTAGTGCGACCTCCAAGGAATTAGAACAGTTCAAGTCCGTTTGCAACCAGCTTCTTAGCCGGACTTATATTGTGCGAACACTGTTTCGGCCGGGCAAAGGAAGGGTGAATAACCCGGATTATACGTTTTTATCTCTGCATTACGAAGCGGTGCAAGAATATCTTAGTCTGCTGGATTGGGATCTGCGCAAAGATGATTTAAACGGCTATTTCTATGTGATCAATACGGACGAAGCGAACCGCTGCAACCTGAACAAAAAAGAAACGGCCATTCTCCTTGCCCTACGCATGATTTATGAAGAAAATCAGGAACAACTCGGTCTGGAGCAGGATGCCGTTTGTACCGTGCGTGATGTTTTAGAAAAGGTCGTCACGGATTACGCAATCCTTCCAGCAAAGCCCAATATGGACGAAGTGAAGCGTGCGTTGACATTGCTGGAAAATCACTCGATTATTCAGCGGATTGAGGGAAAGTTCAATCAGAGCGGTTGTAAATTTTCCATATTACCGACCGTGTTGGCTGCAGTCTCCAGTGAAAAGCTGAACGATGTTGTGTCTGTGCTACGGAAGGAGGGCGATACCGATGAAGAAACTGAAGAAGATCCTGCTGATTAATTGGCTGTATTTCAGCAAAGAGATCATCGAGGTAGGTGATATTAATTTCTTGACTGGAAAAAACGGTGCGGGAAAATCCACGGTAATTGATGCCCTTCAAATCGTTCTATTGGGAGAAACAAATGCCCGCAACTTTAATCAGGCTGCCAATGAAAAGTCTCAGCGCACGCTGGACGGTTATTTGCGGGCAGATATGGATGAAAATAACCCGTATTCCCGCCGGGGAAAAGATTTCTCCAGCTACATTGCTTGTGAGTTCCAAGATGACGTAGTGGGCAGCAGTTTTGTCACGGGCGTTGTTTTTGATTGCCGCAGTGACGGAAGCAGGCAGGAACGCTTTTTCATTTGTGTGGGAACGCTGCCCGAGAACGGCTTTGTTGAAAATGGAGAGGCTATGGAGATTCCTGCGCTGCGCCGTTTTTTGAAGCAGAATTACGTTAAGGCGGAGATCTATGACACGCAGAAGGAATATCGCAGGAATATGCTGTCAAGATGGAATGTGCACAATGAGCAGGTCCTTCGAATGATGAAAAAGGCGGTATCCTTCCGCCCTATCGTGGATATCCAGAAATTCATTACCGAGAACATCTGCGACATACCGGAGAAGCCTGATATCGAGGCCATGCAGCAGAATATCCGGGATTATAAACGCCATGAAATGTTGGCACAGCGGCAGGAGGAGAAACTGACTGCTTTACAGGAGATAGGCAGACTCTATCGTGAAATGAATCAGGCCATTGACCGCTGGCGGGTGCAATCATTTTTGGTACTTTGGTCCAAAAAAGAAATGGAACAAGCCCAAATTGACCGATTTGAGCTTGAAAAGAGAGACAGTACCACAGAATTAGCCGCAATTGAAAAGAGTATCATGACGATCTCTGATCGAATCGCGCAGAAGGAGAACCGCAGGCGCGAACTTGACTTGGCCTGCGCGCAGAGCAGTGTGTTTCAGGAGGAAGAAAAACTCCGCAATCGGAAGCAGGCACTGCTGGATGAGCAAAAAAGGCTGATGCAGGATCTCCAATCCTTGGCATTGGAAATAAAAAAGGAATCCTTTCAGCTGAACGGACTGTGTGACTCGGTATTGAAGCAGAATACAGAGGAAGTACTTCTGCCTGTGCAGGAGGCTGCCGAAAGTGTACTAAAAACATATTCGCTTTTTGTGTCCGGAAGCTATGAGATATTTTCCTATTCATCGGCACCCTTTGAGAGCGCCCAGCAGGCGGCGGCTGAGCTTACTAAGACCATCCGGAATGCGCTGCACATAGCAGAAGATCGTCTGGCGGAGTTGAAGGAGGAGCAGGACCAAAAACGCACCGTCCTCGCAAATCTCCGAAAGGACATTAAAGACTATCCGCGAGGTCTGCTGCAATTGAAGGACCGCTTGGAATCTGAGCTGAACAGCCGGATCGGCAGTCCTGTGAGAATAGATATTCTTGCGGATGTCCTGGAGCTTGCGGACGAACGGTGGCGCGGAGCCGTGGAGGGATATCTCAATGCGCAGAAGTTTTATCTGCTGGTTGATCCGGCGTATTATAAGAGCACCTTATTGATCTTTGACAGGATCAAAAAAGAGTTCGGTTTTGCATCCTTCGGGTTGGTGGACATCGGTAAGCTTCGCGAACGAGAAACGATTCGCCCACGCGATGACAGCCTTGCCAGAAAGGTTGATACGGATAACAAGCTGGCGCGCAGTTATATTGACTATTTGTTGGGGCGTGTCGTATGTTGTGAAAAAGCTGAACAGCTGCGCAATTTCAAAACCGCTATTACAGTAGACGGACTGCTCTACCAGGGATATGTTGTCCGTTCGATTCGTCGTGAGCTGATGGATGACGCATTTATTGGCCGTTATGCGGTAAGTCTGCGTGTATCTCGATTGGAAGAGGAGTTAACGCAGATTGAAGACCAGCTGCGTTATTGGAATCCTATCCGTCAGCTTTTATCACAGTCAAAAGAACCGCTATTTACGCACTTTTTTGTCCAAAATACCGTGGCAGAAAAGCAAAAAGCATACTTGCACGGCATGGAGATCGCCAATGAAGTGACCGATATCGATGATCAGCTTTCAAAACTGGATCTTTTGTGGCTGGACGAACAGCGCCGTACCATTGCTGCGCTCGGGGACGAAATCATAGTGCTGAATAAAGAAAAAGAGCAGAAAGGAATTCAGATCGGCCAGCACAAGGAACGTATTCGCCAGCTCGACTATGAGGTGCTGCCGGATCATTACCAGCAGCTATCTGATATGGATGACCGCCTGCAAGATGACTTCCCTGTTGAATATCAGGAAAGCATCGGTCTTCCCAGATATCAGCAGGAGCTCGCCCGCCTGAAACGCGCAGACATCGTCCATAAGAACTTCAGTAGCCGTTTGGAGCAGAGCGTAAAGGAGCAGGATACTGCTCAGAGAAAACTCTTCAACGCGCGCAGGGAGTACACAGACCGGTTCAAGCCCTGCTCCTTCCGCGTGGAAGCTGTGGATAATGATGAGTTTGAAGCAGAGCAAAAGCTCATGGAGGAAAGTGAGCTGCCCAAATACCGAGAAAAGATCAAAGCTGCCCGAGAGAGTGCGATGGAACAGTTTCAGAATGATTTTTTGGCCAAATTGAAGTCCAGCATCGACCAAGTGCAGGATCAGGTGAAAAATCTAAATCGTGCACTGCGCCAGGCTCAATTCGGAACGGACAGTTATCAGTTCCGTGTGGAGCGTAATCCGGATTATGCAGAGTATTATGACATGATTATGGATCCGGAGCTTATGGAAGGCGATGTAGGGTTGTTCGCGCGGCCTTTCCAGGATAAATATGGTCAGCTGATAGAGAAGCTGTTCAGCCAGATCACTACGGCGGATGATACCCAGTTAAATGCGAGAAAACAAAGCGAGCTGCAGGAAAATATCCAACGATATACCGATTTTAGGACATACCTGAAGTTTGACCTGGAAACCACGGATCAAAACGGAACAAAGCAGTTGCTTTCTCAGACCTTGAACACAAAGTCCGGCGGTGAAACACAGACTCCGTTTTATATTGCGGTTCTGGCTTCCTTCGCTCAGCTCTACCGTGTGAATGATACATCCAGTTTCGGCAACACCGTCCGATTGGCAGTGTTTGATGAGGCATTTAACAAAATGGATAGTGATCGCATTATTGAGAGCGTCCGCCTCCTGCGAAGGATGGGCTTGCAGGCCATTATCTGTACACCGCCGGATAAGGTTTCGGATATTATGCCGATTGCAGACCGTACGCTGCTGGTAAACAAGGACAAATACAGAATGCATATTCTGCCCTTTGGCAAGGAGATTGCGCAGTGAAAAACCAGAAAACCATTCTAAACCGCCTATTGAATAAATATGAAAACAGTAAGCATCTCCTCGATCCTGGAACATCGCTCAGAAGAGTTATGCTAAAAGTGGAAAAGAAAGACTTTCCTGAGTATATCTACGAAGATGCTGTGATACGGGATGCTTATAACGAAGCAGCCTTGGAACTTGAAAAGAAGCACTTAGTGCAGCTCGAGTGGGTGAAAGGCCGCCCGGTACTTTCGGCTATTGTACTGCGTTTGGATCAGATCTCGCAGTGCTATGCTTTTGCCGAAAGAATGCATCCCAAGGTGCGAGCAAGTCAGATTATTCAGCTGATAGATGGCAGCATGAAGGACGTTGCGATTCCCTGGATTATAGCATGGAAGGTAGATGTTTGCAGATCGGCAGCAGAGCAACTGAAAATTCCTGTCTTCTGCAAAACGGACGATACTCCATTGCAGGACCTGCTCTGCGCTTTCCGTGAGTATTCTGCTCTGCCCGGCAGTATAACGATGCGCGCATTCAGCAGCAAGTGCTTTTCCGATACCAAATACTTTGAGCGAAATGTGCGGGATCTGTTTTTGCGGATCGCAAGAAAATACGATGCAGATTTAGCGAATTCCTGCGATGAAAATGAATTGGGCGAAAGAGAACAGCTGGCATACTTGGGTATCTATGCTCGCCCGGAGTTATACGAGCTTGCAGGAAACTGTCTGGTTCGAACAGAACAGGGAACTATCTGTATTGGTGCCGCACCATACGGTTTGGCCTTACCCAGCACTTTGATCGATTCTATTACAGCAATCGACTTGACGGCAATTCAATGCATCACATTCATTGAGAATAAAACCAATTACGATGAATATGTGATGTCCGAAAAACAGCCGGGAGAGTTGGTGATCTATCACGGCGGATTCCTTAGTCCCCAAAAACGAAAGCTGGTTACAATGATCGCTCATGCGGCAGCGAAAGGCGTTAAAGTGCGATTTTGGGCAGATATCGATGCGGGCGGTTTCCGAATGTTTGACAACTTGCAGAAGCTAATTTCTTCTGTGCTGCCCATGCGTATGTCAGGTGAACTTGTTGAAAAATTTTACGAACATGGTCTTGTGCGCTCCAAAGAATACTTATCTGAGTTGGAAGCAGATTTAAAAAGCGGGAGATACTTACTGTTCAAAGATGCTATTGAAAAAATCCTAAGCTATGGCGTTACAATCGAGCAGGAGACGTTTTTGAACTGATTAGGGAAACATATTTGCGCAGGGGATTGGACGTGCATCTACCGCTAAAATGCGGCTCATGGGCACAGCTATAATCCAGTGCGAATGTGCGGGGACAACCCATAAGTCAACAGCTCGCATTCTCAAGTGAAAGGATTGTCTATGGACGCACGAAAGCATTTAATCATCATAAAAGGAAAAGACCAGACGGACTCGGTCGCGAGCTTTCAGTTCCATGACGGGAAGTGCGAGGTCGTCTATACCAGTGCGCCCAATAAGACATACAGCTTTCAGCGTAGCAATGTGGAAATCCTACCCCTGCAAAAGGAAATCGACCCTGCACGGGTGATTGTCACCGTAAACGGGCAAACCATCAGCGGAATTGATGAGATTCTCGACTTCAGTGGGTATTATCGTATTGTCCGCAAGGGAAAGAGAGATTTATCGTTCCACAGGAGCGAAGTGCAGTTCCAGCAGAATTGCCTGACAGAAGGTAAAAATCAAGAAACATTCCAATATTTCAAGGAGACTGCCGCGGCAATTAGCCTCGAGGTGGAAGGCATCAACATTCTGAGCATGCAGTACGATAAGATCAAGCAGGTCAGCGAGGATACCGTGTTGGCAAGCTATCTTGCACCGCAGAAAGACGTCAAAACGCCCCAGATGCCGGAGGCAGTGATCTATCCGTTTGGCTTGAACCAGAGTCAGAAGCTGGCGGTGGAGCGGGCGCTTTCCTCCAAAATCAGCATCATTCAAGGACCGCCGGGGACGGGAAAAACGCAGACGATCCTAAATATCATCGCCAATGTGGTTCGGAGCGGGAAGACTGTGGCGGTTGTATCCAACAACAATTCTGCAACGCATAATGTTGTGGAAAAGCTGGAGAAGAAAAATTCAGCTTTTCTGACTGCGTTTCTCGGCAGCCTTGCCAACAAAGAGAGGTTTCTGGATACACAGACAGGCGCCTATCCGGATATGAGCGATTGGGAAATGCTGCCGGAGGAACGACAGCGATTAGACCGGGAAACGACTGCGCTTTCCAAAGAACTGAACGAAATGCTCAATGCTAAAAACCGCATTGCGGAAATTGAGCAGGCGTTCTTGCAGCTGAGTCCGGAGCAGCATTATTTTGAGGAATATTACGCAAGTTACAGCGATGTGCCAATGGATAGCATGGACAAGCTGTCCTCGCAGAAGCTTCTTGCGCTTTGGATGGAATTTGAACAGCATGCAGAGCGTGAGACTCGCTTGGGCCTGTTGCAAAAAATATCCATCATATTTCGATTCAACCGTAATGCGCTCAAATTGTTTATCCGTTCCCCGGAACAGGTCATTCCCTATTTGCAGAGTCAGTTTTATTCGGTGAAGAGGCGGGAACTGGAGGCCGAAAAGCAGGAATTGAACCGAAAGCTGGAGCGCTACGCTTTCGACGCGAAGATGGACGAGCTCACACAGAAGTCCCTGCGGCTGTTCCGGGCGGAGCTGGCAACACGGTATCATTGGCGGAATAATAGACGATGCTTTGAAAAGAATGATTTCCGCCGGAATTCCGAAGAGTTTACCCGCGAGTATCCGGTGGTGCTTAGCACGACCTATTCCATCAAAGGAACGCTGAGCATCGATCATATCTACGATTACTTGATCGTAGATGAAGCCTCACAGGTCGATTTAGCCACAGGGGTGCTGGCATTTTCCTGTGCGCGGAATATCGTAATTGTTGGGGACTTAAAGCAACTCCCCAATGTACTGACAGAGGATGACATTCGTACCAGCGATGCCATTTGGCAGAAGTATTCCTTGGATGAGCGTTATCGCTTTTCTACGCACAGCCTGCTGTCCTCTGCATTGGAAATATGGCAGGACGCACCTGTTACGTTGCTGCGAGAACACTACCGCTGTCACCCGAAGATCATCAATTTCTGCAATCAGAAGTTCTACCGCGGACAGCTGATCGTTATGACAAAAGACCATGATGAGCCGGATGTATTGACCATGTACCGGACGATTGCCGGTAATCACGCCCGTGGGCATCTCAACCAGCGCCAGATTGATGTCATCCGGCAGGAGGTGCTTCCGCGGCTGCATCAGCAAAATTTCCAGAGCATCGGTATTATCACGCCATATCGGGATCAGGTGACAGCCATCCGCAAGCAGCTGGGAGATACTTATGAGGTGTACACCGTCCACAAGTTTCAGGGACGGGAACAGGATGCCATCATTCTGACCTCAGTCGACAATGTCATCACAGATTTTGTGGATGATCCCCACATGCTGAATGTGGCGGTTTCCCGTGCGGTTCATGCGCTGGTTGTGGTCACATCGCAGGACCCGCACAATGACCAGACCAACTACGGCGACCTGACACGGTACATCGAATATAACAATTTTGAGGTTATCCAGAGCCAGGTCTACTCCGTGTTCGATATGCTCTATCAGGGCTATGCTGAGCAGCGCAGAGCATATCTGCAAAAACATAAGCGAGTATCGGAGTACGATTCCGAGAATCTCATGTACTCTGTGATTCAAGAGGTGCTGGCCGAGGAGGCATTTTCCTCCATCGGCTGCGCGGAGCATGTTTCACTTGCGACGCTGGTGAAGGACTATGAACCGCTGACAGCGGAAGAATGCCAATATGCCCGCAATCCGTTGACCCATGTGGATTTTCTGCTGTTTAATCAGATGGATAAGCAACCTGTGCTGGCGATTGAAGTAGACGGGACTGGCTTCCACGAAGCGGGGAGCAAGCAGGCAGAGCGAGATATGAAGAAAAACTCCATTCTGGAGAAGTGCGCCGTCCCGCTGCTGCGCCTCCGCACAGATGGCAGCGGGGAAAAAGAGAAAATCAGAAATGCGCTAAAGAAGGAATGATTATGCCGAGAATTATCAGGAACGCAATCAGATGCAAAAAATGTGGAGAAGTCATCGAAAGCGAAACCGTCCATGATTTTAAGTTTTGCAGCTGCGGCTCCTGCGCCGTAGATGGTGGTCACGACTACCTTCGCAGATGCGGTAATCGTGAGGACTGGGAAGAACTGTCTGAAGTGGAAAAGGTGGAGGACAACGGTGCGTTGACTTGATTCTGGGTGATTAGGAATTGGGGTGATAGGATGTCTCTTAAAATTCAGCTTTTTGAAAACCAACGCATTCGCACGGCGTGGGATGAAGAAAAGGAAGAATGGTACTTCTCCATTGTCGATGTGGTTGGCGTACTGACGGACAGCGTTGATCCCACGGCGTATTGGCGCAAACTTAAACAACGGTTGAAGGCCGAAGGCAATGAAACCGTGACAAATTGTCACGGTTTGAAAATGACGGCTCATGATGGCAAGAAACGCCTGACCGATGTGGCCGATACCGAACAGCTCCTCCGCATCATCCAGTCCATCCCGTCACCCAAGGCAGAACCGTTCAAACTCTGGTTGGCACAGGTCGGTCGGGAGCGCATTGAAGAAACCATCGACCCGGAGCTGACCATTGAACGTGCGTTAGAAACCTATCTCAAGAAGGGCTATACCCGTGAGTGGATCAACCAGCGGCTGCAAGCCATTCAGGTTCGCAAGGAACTGACAGACGAGTGGGACGCCCGCGGCGTGCAGAAGGGCGTGGAGTACGCCATCCTCACCGATGAGATCTCCCGTGCGTGGTCGGGGATGTCCACCCGCCAGTACAAAAACCTGAAAGGCTTGAAAAAGGAAAACCTTCGTGACAACATGAGCACGCTGGAACTGGTGTTGAATATGCTGGCGGAGGCCACCACCACGGAAATTTCCAAACAGAAAGCACCGGCAACCCTTTCGGAAAACATCGATGTGGCCCGTGCCGGTGGCAAGGTGGCTGGCGACGCGCGGAAGGCCATTGAGACGCAGACCGGCGTTCCTGTCATTACTTCCAAGAATGCTGCGCAGCTCAGTGAAGTGGTTACAAATCTGCTGGAAGACGCGGGAAATAAAGAAAAATAGCATTCAGACCCTACATGGGGCGGTTTAAAATCTGCCTCGCTATAGACAAAGAAAACCGTGTGCGGACCTTTACGGTCAGCACACGGTTTTTTATTTGGATTCCTTCAGCCAGGTTTCCAGTTCCTTCTGAGAGATCAGCCCCTGCTCACATTTATCCTTTTCCGCTCTGGCCCGCTCGCTCCAATCGTAAAACTGCTGGTCGGTGATCCGTCCGGCCTTAATCCACGCAAAGCGCCGTTTGTATTCCTTGCGGTAAGCCTTGAAAGCGTCATTGTTTGCCTGCCGAAGCGTCCACTGCTTCAGAGCACCGATGTCGCGGCAGTGCTGCTGACCTTTCGGAACAGGCCGCACGCAATATTCCGCGCTGACCCGTCCGGTCTGCGGAAACCAGCGTCCGCAGTTCTTGCAGCGCCGCACGGTGATGTTCCGCTCCACGCAGCTCCGCAGAGAGTAGTCGATCATGTCCCGGATGCTGGAGGAATACAGCACCGGCGAACACCGCCCCGGCTCCGCCGGCTCAAAGCTGAGGGGGATAGGGCGGAAACAAAACAGGCCGGGATCTTTCGGCATATCGTAGGTATAATTCCTTGCTGCCTGCGCCTGCGGCTCGCGTCCCGCGCTGTCCACATCCAGCACCAAGTCGAAAAAGTGTTGGATCTGCTGCTGGTACAGCGGAAGCTGTTCGGGGAGCTGGCGCAGCTCGTCCAGCATTTGCGCATCCTCCGCACTGCCTCGGTCATTCTGGATAAACATTGCCGTCTGACGGTAGTAGCAATGGACATAGAGAAGCTGAAAATAAATGTGTACGGAGGCTAATTCGCCCAGCTTTTTCATAGCGCTCTCCAGCGCGCCCCGGTCATCCTCTGCGATAAATCGGCTCCAATCCTCCGCGATGCATTGAAGTAGCGGTGTCACCTCCGCGCAGTCCAATTCCTGAAAGGAGAGAAGGCTCTCCAGAAAGGGAAGCTCCCTCTGGGCATCCGGAACGCCCTGCATACCAAGGGAATCATACTGAAAAATCTCTCTGCCCTCAGAGAAATACATTTTGGCATACCACATGGCAGATCACCTCGAAATAGACAATCGTAATATAAAAATACGGACAGTCTTGACAAGGAGTGAAAAGTGTGTTACCATACGATCACGGAAAGACTGTCAAAAACGGATTTAGATAAGTCTAACACCAGAACGAGATATTGTCAATGGGAAAAAGACTGCTTATCCGGAGGTTGCACCTTGACAATTGAATACCCATCACCAGAGATGATACTCGCCGGGGAAGTATCGCCACGACACTGTAACCGAGCGGTCGAGCGTACCAAGGCAGAGATATACGCCGCGCAGAAAAAGCGGGGCAGGAACGGGTATGGTGCATGGTAGACCTAAAGCAGAAAGAGGTGAGAGCCGTATATTGTTCTGACAAAAAGAAAAGCCGCTGAACTGTTGCAGCAGTCCAGCGGCGCGCCGCGTTTCGGAAAACGCAGACTCCATCTGCAAACAGTCTAACAGAGGGACCTCCGAAACGCAAGATATTTTTTCTCTGAATTTAGTATGGGAGGGTTTCTCTTGAAAGAATCCATTTACAAAAGCTATGAGGAGCTGCCGCTGTTCCTCAACGCGGAATTGGTGGCAAAGGTGCTGGGCGTGTCCATCTCCAGTGCCTACGAGCTGATGCACGAAGAAGTATTTCCGTCTGTGCGCATCGGCAGTCGGTTCGTGGTGCCCAAGGATAAATTCCGGCAGTGGGTGGAGCGGCAGACCGGAGGTGTCAGATGAGAACTTGGACAAAGCGTGACCCGGTCAAGAACTATTTTCCTCTGCCCAATGAGATCTATCAGCTGGGCCTGTCTCACGGCGCGATCGCTGTCTACGGTTACCTGCTCCGCATCGAAGACCGCAGGACCTATCAGTGCCATCCCAGCTACGCCACCATCGGCAAGGCGGTGGGCATGAGCCGCAACACCGTGCGGAAGTACGTGCAGGAGTTGGAGGAACGCGGACTCATCCGCACGGAGCGCACCAGCATCATCACGCGGGACGGGCGCAAGCAAAACGGAAGTCTGCTCTACACGATCCTGCCCATCCAGTTTTCCATCGACCAGTTTTATCAGCGGCAGTTGGATGCTGCGGAGCGGGCACGGGAACGTCAGCAGGTGGCAAGACGCATGGAGCAGACCAGCGTGTGAAACCGGCAGATATGTTCTCTGCGTTCTATTGCTGTGACCAAAGAGAACCGAGAAACCCATCGGTGCGGTGAGGGAAACAGCCATGGGATCACGCAGCCCAGTGGGGCCGCGACGCCTCGGGACAGCGACGCGCATAAGCGCATCGCTGTCCCAAAGGCTCTCTGCGTTCTTTGGGAGCACCCTCGACCAAGACCTAAAAGCGGCAAAGTACGCCGTTCTGACACCCGGCCGCGCAGGGTTTCCGAACCGCGCAAAACGCTCCGAGGGTAGTAATAGCGCCCCCACCCGAAACGCCCCTGTTTCGCCCTGTGAGCCGCTGTGTGCGATCCTGTTGGCGAAGGCAAGTGTGTACCCGCCGCAGTCCCTCGAAACGAACGTTGCGGCGTTTGTGCCGGAGGTGTTGAAGGCCGTGTGACCAATGTGTTGGAAACGTTGGTATGACTGCGTTTCCTGCGCTTTTGCGGTTTTTTCGAGGACGAAAAAGAAAGCAGGATAAAGGGCTGGCGTCGGAACCGACGCTCTGCCCGGTCACTTCTGCCCGCAGTGCGGGCAGTTGACGGGGGTTTCAGCGCAGGCGGTTGTGGTGCCTTTTGAGTGAACTTTTTGAGCGGCTGGCGTCTTTGTTCCCGCAAGCGCATGCGTTTCAACAAAAACAAGCGTGCCTTACGGCAGATTGGAGGGAATGATGAGCAAAAATGAAAACAGGCTGAATTTCCGTATGACGGATGAAACAGCCGCAAAAATAGAGCGGTGGTATCAGGAAGATAACTGCCGCAGCAAAAACGAGTTCATCGAAAAGGCGGTGAACTGCTACGCGGATATGCTCGCCGCAGGCGAAAGCGCCACGCTGCCCCGTGCGGTGCAGTCTGCCATCAACGCGCGGCTGAAGCTCTTCGAGGATCGCATTGCGTCGCTGCTCTACAAGCAAGCGGTGGAGATGGACATGGCAATGTCCATCCTCCTGCAAAGTCTCAATGTGAGCGAGGAAGTGCTGCGGCAAGAACGGGCCAAGAGCATCGCCGCCGTCAAGCGCACCAACGGTCAGCTGCGGTTGGAACAGAAACTCCGTGAGCTGGAGAGTGAAGCATGGCGAGGCTGATCGTCAAAAGCCCGTACATCAAGTGCGGCAGTGGAAAAAGTGCCGGCGGGTATCTTAAGTACATCGCGACGCGGGAGCGGGTGGAGATCATCCCGGATGACCGTCCACCCACCAACAAGCAGACGCAGCTCATCGCAAAACTGGTGAAGGATTTTCCTGACGCAAAAGAACTGATGGAGTACGAGGACTACAGCTCACACCCGACAAAAGCAACTGCGTCCGCGCTCATCACACTGGCGCTGGAATCGAATTGGGATCGGGTACAGGGCATGGAAGGTTACGCCAAGTACATCGCTCTGCGTCCGAGAGCGGAGCGGCTGGGGGAACACGGCCTGTTCGGTGATGACGATGCCGTTGACCTCGCCGCTGTTGCAGACGAATTGGATCACTACACCGGCAACGTGTGGACGCACATCATCTCCCTCCATCGTGAAGATGCGGAGCGGCTTGGCTACAACCACGCGGAGGCATGGCGCACATTGCTGCGTACCCACCGCAATGACATCGCCGCGGCGATGAAAATACCGCCGGAGGATTTCCACTGGTACGCAGCGTTCCATGACGAGGGAAACCATCCCCATGTCCACATGATGGCGTGGTCGGTGAAACCCAATCAGGCGTATCTGTCCAAAGACGGTATCCGCCAAATCAAGTCCACACTCACCAACCAGATCTTCCGTCAGGAACTGCTCCATGTCTACGAGCAGAAAAGCAAGTCCCGCGACGAGCTGGTGGCGGAAGCGCGGAAAGCCATGCTGGAATTGGCGAAGGCCATGCGGGAGATGACCTGCATCCACCCGGAGGCGGAGCAGATGATCGGGGATCTGTCGCGGCAGCTCGGTCAGGTCGGCGGCAAGAAAACCTACGGCTATCTGCCGAAGCCGATGAAAAAGCTGGTGGATGAGATCGTCGATCAGATGGCGCGGCTGCCCACCGTGGATGCGTGCTACCAAACGTGGTGGGAGCTGCAATGTCAGGTAGAAGATTACTACTCCGAAGATAAAAAGAGGACACGCCCGCCGCTGTCTCAACAAAAGAAGTTCCGCCAGATCAAGAACGCCGTCATCAAAGAAGCGGAGCATCTTCGCATGAACAGATTTTCCTTTGAGGATGAGGAAATGCAGGATGACGGCGAACAGATCAGTACCTACGGCATGAGCTATGAATGTCAGGATCTGCAAAGCATAGCGAATGATGACAGTTTCCCTCTGGAGGAACGGGATGAAGCGGCGGAGCAGTTGGAGCAGCTTGCGGATGCAGGCGACGCCTACGCGCAGTACATCATCGGCACGGCGTACCGTGACGGCGGGCTGCTGATACCAGACACGGTCAAAGCACAAAAGCTGTTGGAACGCGCGGCCGAGCAGGACTTGGACGCGGCACAGTACGCCCTTGGAAAGCTGTATCTCTCTGATGATGCAGATGTGCACGATCCCGCCAAGGGCATCTATTGGCTGAAACGCTCTGCGGACAATGGCAACGATTATGCCGCCTACCGGCTGGGCAAGGAATATCTCAGCGGCAAAAATGTATCAAAAGACACTTCGACTGCGGCGGAATACCTGCGGCAGGCCGCGGATAACGGCAGCGCCTACGCCCAATACCTGTTGGGCAAGCTGACCCTCATGGGTGAGGGCGTTCCGAAGGACATGGACGCCGCCTACGAATGGTTCGCGGCGGCAAGAGATAACGGCCATGCCTACGCGGAATTTTTCGTGAAACGCATGGAACGCGGCGAACAGGAGTCGCCCTCCGTCCTGTTGGTCTCCACCCGGCTGCTCTACCACATGGGCGATATTTTCCGGGACAACGCCCCGGCCCCCGCTGCCAACGGTGTCCAAATCGACCACAAACGGCTACAACGCCTGCGGGCAAAGAAAATGGCCATGGGCCATAAGTGGAACGACCACGAGAACGAGTTGAACTACAAGTACATGGAGCCGAGCATGTGAGGCGGTTTAAAATCTGCATGGCAATAGACAAAGAAAAAGAGATAGCTTTCCCCACGGAGTTGTGGTATGTATGTTGGTTACAAAAAGGAGGTGACCTGAATGGCAAAACGAAGACCGTCCGGTGACGGCATGGTGCGCAAGCGGGAGGATGGCCGCTGGGAAGGCCGTATCGTGGTGGGCCACAAGAAAAACGGTACGCCCATCTTCCAGCACGCTTATGCTCATACACAAAAGGAGCTGACGGAAAAGCTCCATCAAAATATCGAACGCTATCAGGATGTGGAACTGACCGAGGACAGCCGCATGACCCTGGGGGAGTGGCTGGACCGCTGGCTGACGGACTATAAAGAGAACACCGTCCGCCCCGGCACCCTTGCGGGGTATCGAAGCTGCATCGAAAACTACATCAAGCCGCAGCTCGGAGGCAAACAGGTGTCGCTGGTGACATCGCAGGATGTGCAGAAGCTCTATCGGAGGCTGAAAGAGAATGGCCGGATCAAGGAGCATCCACGGTTTGGCTATGCGCTGTCAGACACCACCATCAACCGCCTCCACGCCATCTTCCATCAGGCGATGGAGGACGCCCTCCACGCACATATCATCGCCAAGAATCCCGCCGTGGGCACAACAGTGCCGAAGGCAAGCCATGCGCCGAAACGTGTCCTGACCGACAGAGAACTGGACACCTTTCTGGACGCCGTGCGGGAAGACAAGATATGGGGTGACTTCTTCTACGTGGAGCTGACCACGGGCCTGCGGCGGGGTGAGATCTGCGGACTCATGTGGCAGGACTTTGATGCACGGAACGGCGTCCTGCAAGTACGCCGCACCCTTCATAACCGAAAGCTGGGGGTCGATATGCTGGGCAAGACCAAGACCCGCAGCGGTGAGCGCACCATCGTCCTGCCCCGCAGCACGGCGGAAATTCTGCGCCGCCGAAAAGAGAATGCGATCACGCAATGGATCTTCCCAGACCCTGTTCGACCGGAACTGCCGCTGTCTCCGAACTGCGCCTACACGCACATGAAAGCGATCTTACACAAGGCGGGATTGCCGGACATTCGCTTTCACGATCTGCGCCACACCTTCGCCACCCACGCCATCGCCAGCGGCGTGGATGCCAAAACCCTGTCGGGGATTCTGGGGCATACCAACGCCAGCTTCACGCTGGACACCTACACCCACGTCACACCGGATATGCAAAAAGCCGCCAGCGGCATCGTTGGCGGCTTCATGGAGGAAATCTTCGGGAAGGAGTTGAGACCTTGGCAAAGAAACGGAAAAGCGGAACCGGCACCGTAAGACAGCGCGGCGACGGCCGGTGGGAGGGCCGCGTTGTCATCGGCTATGATGACAATGGCCTTCCCAAAACGAAGAATGTTCTCGCCAAAACAAAGCGGGAATGTCAGGAGAAGCTGCGGCAGCTCACCGAAAGCATGGTGGGGCGAAATGACCGAAAAGTTAAGTCGGATATGCTGTTCGGGGACTGGCTGTGCTACTGGTATGAAAACCACAGCAAGCCGACGCTCCGCGCCTCCACACAGAACAACTACGAAAACGTCATCCACAACCATGTCCTGCCGGAGATCGGGAAGATCCCGCTGAACAAATTGTCGCAGAATGATTTGCAGCAGTTCTACGGGCGGCTGAAAAAGAACGGCCGCAAGCGTCTGACGGAGCAATACGGCGCGGGCCTTTCCGACCGCATGGTGCGGATGTGCCACGCGGTCTGCCGCTCCGCCTTGGAACGGGCCGTGCGGGATGACCTGCTCCGTGCAAACCCCGCCATCGGCTGCAAGCTGCCGCCGAAAAAGGCAAAGGAAATGCAGGTGCTGGATCGGGAGGAATTGCAGAAATTTCTCATTCAGGCGCAGGCGGACGGGTACTACGAACTGTTCCTGCTGGATCTCTGCACCGGCCTGCGGCGTGGCGAACTGATAGCGCTTCAATGGGAGGATCTGAACTTCGAGACAGGCGTGCTGACCGTCAACAAACAGGCGTACTCGGTAAACGGCGAATTGCAGATCATTCCACCGAAAACAAAAGCGTCCGTTCGAAAACTGGTGCTGCCGCCTGCGGTGTTGGCCGTTCTGCGGGAGTATAAAAAGACGGTGGATTCCCGCTGGATGTTCCCGTCCCCGGTGAAGGCGGACCGACCGATCACACCCGGCGTGGCGCGAAGGCGGCTTCAGACGATACTGGAGCGGGCAGACTGCAAGCGTGTCAGATTCCATGATCTGCGGCACACCTTCGCAACGCTGGCGCTGGAAAACGGCATGGATGTGAAAACCCTCTCCGCCATGCTGGGCCATGTGTCGGCGGTGACAACGCTGGACATCTACACCCACATCACCGGTGATATGCAGCGCGCTGCTGCCGCCAGCATTGACCGGAGCATTGGCAAGGCAGAACCGCAGGAAGAAACGGGGCCGGAGCGGAAAGGCATCGTGGACTTCCAGCCCTATGTGGGGAAGAAAAGGAAACCAGGCACCGGATGCGTCACGGAGATCAATGACCACTTGTTTGAGGGGCGCTATTCTCCCGTGTGGCCGGACGGGACACAGCATTCCCGCAACGTCTACGCCCACACCCGCGAGGAGTGCGAGGAAAAGCTGAAAGCACTGATCGCGGAGATGAACGAGGAACGCAAAAATCTCAAGGAGCAACTTGCGGGCATCGCTCCGCCGGAAAAGCTGACAAAAAAACAGTGCAAGCTGTGGGACTACATGCGCCTCCACCCGGAGATCACGGAGTTCTCCACCCTCGCCAAGCGAACCGGCCTGGCACGAAATACGGTGAAGAAACATTATGGGATGATGGTGGCGATGCTGGGGAATAGATAACCACCGTTCGAAAAGGTAGGATAAAAATATGCCGACAGAGCGCAAAACTCTGTTGGCATATTTTATTGTTCATGGGATTCAGCTTGTGCAATTATCATATCAATTACATCAAGAAGTGGAATAAATCTTGAGAAGTCAATCGTCCGGTAGTTTTCATAAACATATTGTGAGAAGATTTCTTTGCCAAAGTATTTGTTGCTGTCGAATTTATCTTTGTGGCAGAAGGTTTTTCCTTCTAAATTGAGACTCAGCAGCTCATCGGAAAACAAATCTTCTATTTCGCACTCTTCTTTATCGCCTATAAGAGGTGGCGTAACCACAAATAACTTGCTGCTCGTGATCAAGCGCATATGCAGCTTCGCTTTGAGTTCTGCTTTTTGATCTACGGTGGCATGCACATCCTCACCTAAGAATTTTTTTAATGGTCTCTCACTCTTGGATTCATTGTCATACAGAAGCATGACAGGATTATGCTGCTCGTGACCACTTAACTTCTGGAAGTAACTGAGATAAGGAGGAATTCGTTTGTTGCTACCAATATGATAGCGATATAGAATTCTCATAGCATCGGCACCGTCTAAGCTGATTCCGAAGAAATACTTCCACCTTTTTGTTCGTCTGAAGAACGAGAACTTGTAGACGAATTTACCTTCAGCATCTTTTTGTATGAGCCGTGGATACTTGTTATAAAGGTTCTTCAGAGCGGCTTTTATATACCGTATATCAGTTTTTCCTTCTGTTACAATAACAGGGGTGTCATTGGCGAAAAGATATTTATAAAAAATAAATGCTTGGTACTGTTTCTCGCGGCCATTTAGATTGAAAGCGTCATGCTTAATTTCCTGTGGATCAAGAATATTATTGTAGTGATCCAGTTGATCGATAAAAGAAAAGCGCCCTTCGAGTTGCTTGATTGATCCTGGCACACCATCGATAAGATACTCACCAGTCGAGTAGAGCTGATGCGCCATCGCTCTCGTTTTACGCACATAGGAGTGATTGACATTTAGCTTTTTGTTCACAATTAGCCCCGTGACTTCTTGGCGTGAATCCCTAAATTGAAGCCGGGTTTTCTTTTCGTTGATAGAGAAACCAGCCTTTGTTATTGCAACGATGGCTTCTGCTAAGAATTTCTTCTGATTTTCAACAAAGTGCCTGTCGTTGGTAGAGAAAGTCAAATCATCAGCATATCTGGTGTAATCCAGCTTATATTTCTTGGCCGCCTTTAAAAGGTGGGCGTCAAGAGACTGGCAGATTAAATTTGTGATGATTGGAGAACTGGGAGCACCCTGCGGTAAACGGCCTTGGTAGCAGGTCAATTGTGCGAGGATAACAGTAACATCGTGAGGCAGTTTGAAGTGATTATTTTTTTCAAAATAGCCCTGAATGCGACCAAAGTGGAAACTATCAAAAAAACTTGCCAAGTCTAAGTTTAGGACATAACGCTTATTGCGATGAATTTTTGCATTGGTAATAATACTTTTTTCTTTCTCAAACCCATGAGAAATATTGGGTTTAATACCATTCTCATCCCAAATGTTTCTTTGGAAAAGGCACAGAATATTTGAGAGTTTTTTCTGCAGGACTTTCAAATCACCAGAAGGAGCGCAGATGGCACGAGTGTCACCATTACGTTTTGGAATTTCAAAGGTGGTGTAATAACTATCTGGTTTTTTGACATAAAGAATGTGCGTTAGCTTACTGCGTGGGATACCCAAATAGTCAGCCAACTCATTTCTTGATTGAATATCACAGAATTTTTTCATAGGACCCTCCCCAAAGGGAGAGCGTGTGGCAACTCATTGTGCGAAAGGATCAGTCAACATGAGTTAACACAGTTAACATCATGGAAAGAAAGGGCAATACGCTAATGTGCCACCCAGTTTAGTCAACACTTGCGAAACACAAGTACAAAATCTTGCCACACGCTCTTTACAGACATTGAGTCTGCAGACAAATTATACCCGATTTCAACCGCTTTTTCAATCTGAATATGTGCAAGAGCGCATTTGAGTTTACATTGTTTTTACGCCGAGGTCGCAGCTGCTGTTTTACCTCTCTGGCCGCAATTGGAATGTGGCCAAGTGTGTTCTGAAAACAAACTCTTAACGCAGAAAAACCGCCTCAAAAGGCGGTTTTTCCAAGTAAAGTGGTCCGAGATGGGAGACTCGAACTCCCGGCCTGATGGTCCCAAACCTATGTCTAAACCTTCAGGCAGAACTGTGTCGCACTCTTTGGCACTTTCCGGCACTCCTGCGGTTCCTCTTTGGAACTCTATTGGACTGTTTATTTCAGCCACCGCTTTCGGCTTTTGGGATTTGTGTGGGATTGAATTCTGTATATTAAAAGTGCTTCCGACCGGGTTTACATCCAACAGCGGGTGCTTTTTGCCGCAGAGAGCAGCTCAGAAACTGCGCCGCATAAACAAAGAAATAAGCGCTGGCGTGATATTACCCACCCTCTCGATAAACGGAAAATGTGTTGTGGTCGCTAAAACTCCCTCAGAAAATGTGCAGACAAAGAAAAAACTCGCTCATTTTTTGTGATTTCTCCATCGAGCACCGTAATCCAGATCGTTTGGAACAATAGGAAGTGTATTGTTCCGAATGATGCTGTATTATTCCGAACAATACAGATATATTATTCGGAACAGTTTCATTTTGCAAATATTCTGTCCTTTTCAGTAGCTATTTCCTGCTTTCTGTGATATTGTTCGTTTGCCAAAAGGAGGCGACGATATGCAGAAAGAAAATACCCTGACAGTCGAGCAGTGGTGCGGCCAGTGGTTCACCGCCAATCGGCACAAATGGAACGGCAACACCGAGGGCGGGTACCGCAATCTGATTTACAGCCACATCCTCCCAAGCATCGGAAGTGTGGCGCTCTCTGACCTGACAGAGCAGACCATCACCGATTTCTATGACACGCTACGGAGTCAGAGACTCAGCGCCAGAAGTGTCTGGTGCGTCCATTTGCTCCTGCGCCGGTGTATGGACGAAGCAGCACAGGACCAGCTCATTCCCTACAATCCGGTGCGGCTCTGCCAAGGATCAAAGGCAGAGGAATACAAAGCAGTCCCTTTGCGCCTGGGCCAGCTCCAGCGTTACCTGAACGTAGCGGAACAGCTCGGCGTACTTCCTCTCTTCTACACAGGACTATCAAGCGGCCTGCGGCAATGTGAACTGATCACCTTGTCGTGGGCCGATTTTCATATCCGCTACAGGTACATCCTCAAAGGCCGGCGGTTGCTGACGCTCAACGCCAAAGCAGAACACCTTCTGAAGCAGATACCGGAAACTGACTCGCCCTATGTGTTCCTCAACCCCAAAACCGAAGCGCCGTACAAGCTCCACGAGCTCTACTATCTGAACAAGAAGATTCTGAAACAGGCAAGGCTCCCATGGGTAGCCTTTCGAGACTTACAGCGCCAGTGTATGGAGGTGGGAATATGACGCTTCGGGAATACATCATCTTCTGGCAGGAAACCTACGACAGGTACAAAAGCAGGTCGACCACCTATGCGGCACACAACTATGTGTTCAAAAACCACATCCTCCCCGGCTTGGGAGATGTGCTCCTCTCTGAATTGACATCGGAGATGGTTGGAGAATTTCTGAAGGAACGGAAGCGCTTCGGCAATCATCGAACCGGCAGCTCTGGCTTGGGAGAAGAAACCATGCGGCACATCCACCGCCTGCTTCAGCAATGCTTGGATCAAGCCATACGGGACGGTCTCCTGACAGAGAATCCCGCCAAGGCATTCCGCTACCGCAAGTCCACAACGGTGAAAGCGAATATCATGACGCCTCTGGAAATGGAGGACTATCTGGACGCTGCCGAGCGGCTGGGCTACCTGCCCATGTTCATGCTGGCGCTGACGACAGGCCTGCGCCAAGGCGAGCTAATCGCCCTGAAATGGAGCGACCTTGATATCGAAAATCGGACGCTGACCATCGCAGAAAACCGTGCCGTGGTACGGCGAGAGCTGGTGGAGTACGGCAGTCAGACAAGGACGATAGCACTGACACCAGAGGTAATCGACCTCCTAATCAGGGAACACGACAAGCACCCAAGCAGTCCGCTCATGTTTATGCACCCGGCCACGCTGAAACCTTACTCGCCGCAGATGGTGCGCCGGATGCATAACGAGACCATCAAGGAAGCGGGGCTTGACCATATCCGATTCACAGATCTCCGGCACACCTGCGCCGTTCTATCTCTGCGGAACGGCATGGAAACCAAGGAACTGGCGCAGATGCTGGGACATTACCGGCCATCGATAACCCGGCAGAACTATGAACCTTATCTGCCGCGCACGGCAAAAAAGGATGAGGATATGCCAAAGAAAACTACTCAGCGTGAGCTTCAGCAGGCGGCAAATGATTTGGATAATCTTCTGAAGTTCTGATAGCTATTCCGCAAAAGGTGTGGTATATGTTTGTGTCACAAGGAGGCGAAGCCCATGAAATACAGATTACTCAAAGAGTTGTACGACTGCAGCTTCATCTCAGGATTTACACTGGCGTGGAAGCTGTCCGCAGAACTGAATAATTGTGAAAACGAGCGCTTAGCCTCCTGCCAAACCGGGAGACTGGGCGCTCGTTTCATATCTCAAAAGGAACATCATAAGGAGGAAACTACATGAGTGATAAACTATGGCGAGCGGTGTATGATCGATTTCACAAACCGCAGACCGATCCTGAAAAAAAGAAAGAAAATGTGGAGCGGTATCATGCGATGGTGAAAATGATGGTGGCTATCGAACGACAAAACCTGCTTCAAATTGCGGAAGACAAGAATTTTCTCAATAGCGATGCAGACCTTGATAGCTTTATTGACGGGCTTGAGACAGCTCTGATAATTTCTATGTTAGTCGAAGATGACACAAACGAATTCATGCACCCTGGTGAAACGCCGCAGGGCATAATAAAATTTACATTGGGAGGAGAATGAATGAAATGAAAAGGAGATTCATCGTTACTACTGCAATCACCGCCTGTCTCGCCCTGTGTGCCGCCGTGTGGCCACAGACCGAAAAGGTCGAGAAACCACCCACGCCGAGCGAAACGGCCAACATGACCACTCCACGGCCGACACTTCCGGAGCCGGAAGAACTAATATTGCCAGCAATCATAGAAAGGCAAGAGTCGGGAATGCCGGAAGCTGAATCAGCCCCAGAAGTGGCCGCCAAGGAGTTGCCCATCCCTGCACCGGAAATAGAAAAGCAATTCGAAGCGGAACAAAAAACTGCACCTCCTATGCAGACAGAACCCGCTCCGGTACATCCTACGCAGTCTGAATCGGCACCGGAGCCAATAGCTAACGATAACGAACTGGCGGATATGGTCTATGTCCCCGGCTTCGGCTGGATACGAAGTGAAGGCCCCAACCATGTCGAGTACGCCGAGGATATGTACGAGAACGGCAATAAAATCGGCATCATGGGCTGACCTCAAAAATTGCGCCGCATAAACAAAGAAATAACCGCAGGAGAGCAAAAAAGCATTCCTGCGGTTATCCTTTGCCAGTTTATAATTCAAAATCTCTCGTCTGGAAAGGGCATCACGAATCTGAAAATTGGATTTTCAATAGACAAACTGAAGCTGCTGTGTTAAAATTAACCCGTATTAGTGTATACTCTGACACGAGGTGTTACGATGACGATTTGTTATAATAAGCTGTGGAAACTCCTGATTGATAAAAACATGAAAAAGAAGGATCTGCGTCTGGCTACCGGTATGTCTACGACCGCCCTTGCCAAACTGGGCAAGAACCAGCATGTCAGTACAGAAATCCTGATGAAAATCTGTACCGTGCTGGATTGCGACTTCTGCGATATCATAGAGCTCGTAAAGGAGGAAAACCATGATTGACTTTTCCAAAATCGAGCAATATCGGGAGAATAACCGTATTGAGGCCAAGAAAGCCCTTGGCGGGCTTCCCAAGAGCATTTGGGAAACCTATTCCGCTTTTGCCAATACCCACGGCGGCATTATCCTGTTGGGCGTGGAAGAATGGGCGGATAAATCCTTGCACACGGTAGATCTGCCAGACCCTGACAGACTCATCAAGGAGTTCTGGGACATCGTCAACAATCCCAACAAGACCAGCGTGAATGTGCTGTCCTCCAAGGATGTATTTATGCAGGAAGTCGACGGCAATCATATCGTGGTCATCAATGTTCCCCGCGCGGAACGCTCCTATAAACCGGTGTATGTGGACGGAAATCCGCTCTGCACATACCGCCGTAACGGTGAGGGCGACTATCGCTGCACCAAGGAGGAATATCAGGCCATGGTGCGGGACGCATCCGTGAAAACGCAAGACATGCTCATTCTGAGCGAAATGGACTTGACGGTGTTCAACAAAGAAAGCATCCGCAGTTATCGCCAGAGAATGCGCCTCTCCCGCCCCGGCCATGTGTGGGAAGCCTTGGAGGATGAAGATTTCCTCCTGAAGCTGGGTGCTGTCGGTATCGGCTCTGATGGGAAAAAGCATCCCACCTCTGCAGGACTTCTCATGTTCGGCAACGAGTATGACATTGTGCGTGAATTCAACACTTACTTTCTGGATTACCAGGAGCAGTATGACGCTGATACCCGTTGGACTGACCGTATCATATCTTCCTCCGGCGACTGGAGCGGCAATGTGTACGACTTCTATTTCCGCGTCTATAACAAGCTGATTCAGGACATTAAGGTGCCGTTTAAAATGGATGGCGGCACCAGAGTGGATGATACCCCTGTGCATCAGGCACTCCGGGAAGCATTGGCAAATTGCCTGGTTCATGCCGATTATTACGGCAGACAAGGCCTGGTCGTCATCAAAAAGCGTGATTCCATCACCATGGCGAATCCCGGCGGTTTCCGCATCGAGGTCGACGCAGCTAAAAGCGGCGGCGTATCCGACCCCCGCAACGGGACCATGCTGAAGATGTTCAATCTGATCGATATCGGTGAGCGCTCTGGCAGCGGTATCCCCCTCATTTTTGGTGCCTGGCGTGAGCAGGGGTGGGTAGTGCCTGCTGTCACAGAACAGCTTGAGCCAGAGAGAATAATACTGACGCTCCCATTCGAAAAAATCGGCGATAAAAAATCGGCGATAAAAATCGGCGATAAAAAATCGGCGATAAACGCAAAAATGAAGGAAACCATTATTGCGTATCTTACCGACAACCCCGAAGCAAAAGCCTCCTCGATTGCTGAGTATATCGGACTGAAACCGTCTCGCACAAGAGACTATCTGAATGAATTGATTGCAGAAGGAATCGTTGTCGCTGAAGGCAGTAACCGTAACAGAACCTATCGGTTGAAGGCGTAACTGTTCTAATAGAGATATTGTTGAGCATATAAAAGAGCCTACTCAGGATTAAGTCCGTTTTTTGGGACACATAAGCCTGTAAAATGCTAATATGGGAGATTGCAAAAGTCTCCATAAAACGGAGGTGGCGATAAATGGCAAGAACGATTACTGTAAAGGGCATTGGCAAAGTATCCGCAAAGCCCGATTATGTGGTGTTTTCCATGACTTTGGAATCCAAGCATAAGGATTACGATAAGGCAATGGATATGGCTGCCGACCATATCCAGCAACTCAATGAAACGCTGTGTGGTATAGGCTTTGAAAAGGATTCTGTTAAGACCACGAACTTTAGTGTCCGCACGGACTATGACCGTGTGAAAGACCGCAACGGTAATTATCAGAGCGTATTCCGCGGATATGAAGTGACCCACAATCTGAAACTCGCTTTTGATTTTGATATGGGCAGACTGTCCCAGGCACTTTCCACCATTGCCGGTTGCCTGTCTCATCCGCAGCTTTCGGTGGCATTTACCGTGAAGGATGCAACGGCGATCAACGAGGAGATGCTTCGCTCCGCTACCGCCAATGCAAAGAAAAAAGCCGAGATCCTATGCGAAGCATCCGGCGTTACAATGGGTGACCTCATTGCCATTGACTACAATTGGGGAGAACTGGATATCTACTCCCATACCCGTTATGACTGTTGCGAGGACTCCATGCCTTTGATGGCAAAATCCATCGATATCGACCCTGATGATATTGACGTGAGTGACACGGCAACATTTGTATGGGAAATCAAGTAAGGAGGAACACCTCTGTTATGCCTATGAATGAAATGCAAAAGCAGACAAATGCAAATATACAGGCGAAGGCCAATCTGATTTGGGAAATTGCGACCCATCTGGTGGGGCTGTTCAAGCCCCACGAGTACGGCAAGGTCATTCTCCCCATGACCGTACTGAAGCGTTTTGATGACGCTTTGAAGCCTACCAAGGCCGCTGTTGTGGAGATGACAAAGAAGCTGGACGCACAGCATGTCGAGGGCACTGCCCGTGACGGTATTCTGTGCCGTGTGGCGCAGTACGATTTCTACAACACAAGCAACTATGATTTTGCCAAGCTGATCGCCGACCCCGACAATGTTGAGAGTAACTTCGATGCCTATCTGCAAGGTTTTTCTTCCAACATCAAGGACATTATCGAAAACTTCGACTTTGCCAACACCGTCAAGCTGATGGTCAAAGGGGGCGTTTTGTTCGTGACCCTGCAGGAGTTCAACTCTGCAAAAGCTGATATGTCCCCTGAGAAGATCACTTCCGCAGACATGGGCTACATCTTTGAAGAACTAATTCGGAAATTCTCCGAGTCTTATGACGAACAGGCCGGAGCTCACTTCACCAGCCGTGACATTATCTATCTAATGACCGAACTGTTGGTGGCTCCTGAAAAGGCTGAGATCATGGAGGAAGGTTGCACCAAGACAGCCTACGATATGGCTATGGGCACTTCCCAGATGCTTGGTTGTCTGACCGAGCGCCTCCAAGAAATTAGCGCGGACGCAGCACTGACCTGCTTTGGTCAGGAGTTCAACCCCGAAACTTATGCTATCGCAAAGGCTGATATGCTCATCAAAGGCGGCAATGCATCCGGCATGAAGTATGGCGACACTTTGAGTGACGATGCCTTTACCGGCTATGAGTTCGACTACATCATTTCCAATCCGCCCTTCGGTATCGACTGGAAGCGCGAAAAGACCCAGGTTGAAGCAGAAGCTAAAAAGGGATTTGACGGTCGTTTCGGTCCCGGTCTGCCTGCTATCTCCGATGGTCAGATGCTGTTTATGCTGAACGGCGTGAAAAAGCTGAAACCCGGCTCCGGCAGAATGGCAATCATTCAGAACGGCTCTTCCTTGTTCACAGGTGATGCGGGCTCCGGTGCATCTGAAATCCGCCGCTATGTCATTGAAGGAGATCTGGTAGAAGCCATTATCCAGTTGCCCACAGACCTGTTTTACAACACGGGCATCTCTACCTACATTTGGGTCATCACCAAGGGCAAGCCCATACACCGCGGCGGCAAGGTGCAGCTAATCGATGCCAGCAAGTGTTTCGTAAAACGGCGCAAAAACATCGGCTCCAAGCGTGTTGACCTGGATGATGCCTGCATCGATCTCATCCTCCGTGCCTATGAGGGCTTCGTAGATGAAACCTACGAGGAAAACGGACTTGCGGTGGAATCCAAGGTGTTTGACAACAGTTTCTTCGGCTTCACCAAGGTGACGGTGGAAACCGCCCAGGCAGATGCAACAGGCAAGCCTGTTCTGAAAAAGGGAAAGAAGCAGCCGGTCAAGGGCGCATCCGACACGGAGATCATTCCTCTGTCCGAGGATATGGATGCCTATATGGAAAAGAATGTCCTGCCTTACAATCCGCTTGCCTACATCGATCCTGCAAAGGACAAGATCGGCTACGAAGTGCCGTTTGCCCGTCTGTTCTATAAGTTCGTGTCTCCTGCGTCCTCTGATTCCATCTTCGAGGATATCAAAGCATTGGAGGCCGAGGAAACAATCCTGATGAAGGAGTTGTTTGGTCATGCGTAAGATGATAGATAGCGGTGTAGAATGGCTTGGGGCGATTCCACAGGATTGGGATTTGGTGCAAATTAAATCCATTGCGTCGTGTAAGAGTGAAAAAAGCTCCTACATTGGCGGCGCATATATTGGTCTGGAACACATTGAGTCTGGATCTGGAAAGTTGTTGGCAGACGGTTCTCAAACTGGTATTGAAGTTGATTCTACTGTTTCGTCTTTTAGCGACACCGATATTCTATTTGGAAAACTGCGCCCCTATCTTGCGAAGGCTGCAAAGCCTAATTTCGACGGACAATGCTCCACCGAAATTCTTGTGTTGAATCCTTCATCTCGGATTCAAAAGGATTTCTTGTTCTGGTATCTGTTGAATCCAGCCTTTATTGATGCGGTAAACGCTTCGACTTATGGTGCAAAAATGCCGCGTGCAAACTGGAATTTCATTGGTAGCTGTTACTTGCCGTTGCCGCCCATGAATATGCAGACTGTTATTTCGAGTGTTTTGAATGAAAAATTCGCCCAGGTCGACACCCTCATTGCAAATGTACAGGCGCAGATTGAAAAGCTGAAAGCCTACAAGCAGAGCGTAATCACTGAGGTTGTCACCAAGGGCCTTGACCCAACTGTGCCGATGAAGGACAGCGGTGTTGAGTGGATTGGGGAAATTCCGGCGCATTGGGGAGTCACTCGTATCAAGAATATGTTTGAATTAAGGAACGAGAGAAACGATGAAGCAGACTTGACGAAAGTCAATTTGATCTCCCTTTACACAGATTTGGGTGTTGTTCAACATTCGGATTTGACTGCAACTACAGGCAACCGTGCTGTAACAGCCGAAGGATATAAGATTGTCCGCAAAAACGATATTGTAGTAAATATTATTCTTTGTTGGATGGGTGCAGTTGGCATGTCCCAATATGATGGTGTTACAAGTCCCGCATACGACATTTATCGACCTCTGAAGGACACCAACAGCGAGTATTACCATTATTTATTCCGCACAAATCGATTTAATGGTGAGTGCTATCGGTACGGACGAGGAATTATGATGATGAGATGGCGAACCTATTCTACGGAGTTCCGTGCTATCAATATTCCTTGCCCCCCTGCGGAAGAGCAAAAAAAGATTGTTGCTCACTTGAACGAAAAGTGCAACAAGATTGACCAACTGATTGCCATCAAGCAGGCAAAAATCGAAAAACTGGAACAGTATAAACGTTCCCTCATTTATGAGTATGTCACCGGCAAGCGGGAAGTGGTGTAATGGCGAAGGGCTATACCAATCAGCATATTGTTCCCAAACGATATCTGGATAGATTCGGAACGAAAGATGGCAAGCGAACCATCATCGGAACCCGAATTGTCAGCAAAGGAAATGTGCGGTTCTTTACTGAGTCCACCGAGAACGTTGGCTACATAAAGAATTACTATGATGTGACGGACAAGAACGATCCAAAGTATTGGGAGCATTATTTCGCAAGAGAGATCGACACCCTGTGCGGACAGGACATGGAGAATATCATCGCAAAGGTTACATTGTCCTGTCCCAATGTCACTGTTCTGTCTGCTCACGATAAAGAAGTTCTGTCGAAACTGATTATTGCACAACTGATGCGCATTCCCGAAAGCATTGACTATGTGAAGACGGTGCTTTATCCAAGGGTCTCAGCGCAGGTTAAGGAAGATCTGGTTTCCACATTACCTCCTGCTTTCTTTGAAAAGCACAGGGAGCAGATAATGAATACAGAGTTTTCCGAGCAAGATCAAAAAGAATTGGTGCTAAATCATTCTTTTGAGCCGGTAAACTTTGACCGTTATTGCAAAGTGCTGCAGGACGGTATTTGGGTGGCGTATCTTAATACGCGCCGGGATACCATGCCATTTCTCACAAGCGACAACCCGGTGCTTGTTGAAGGAGTTGGAAGCAAGGAAACAGGAATGTTCCGAAATGGGCTTGCGAATCCTGCAACCTGCATCTTCTACCCGCTAAGTCCGGGAATTGCGGTGGCAATTTACTCCAGACAAGGAATTCTGGGGTTGGCAGCAGATGAATATGACGGAAGAAAGGTTCTGCTCGATGAGTTGAAATACATCATGAGCAGGAACGTAAATATCATGGCTCAGGCACATCGCCATTCGTTTATTCCACAGCCTCTTTATGATGAGATTGCTGGCGGCAGCTTTTAATCGAAAAGACTGGAATCTAAGTATGCGCAATTCAGGGATTCCTTCAAATGTCGCTTAAGGGTTGACCTTTTCGCGAAAAAAACAAGGCATACTATGAATAAACATCTGATGGAGGTATCCTATGAAAGAATTGATTCCCATCGAAGCAGATAACCTGCCTATGGAAGTCGAGCAGAGTGCCGTGCCCATTCCTGCGGAGGGTAAGCGCCTATACATTACGCAAGACACCAAAACTATTGACTTTCATGCACTTCTGGGACAGATTGTGCAGTGCGTAAATATGGGTGAGATCCTGGCTGAGATCAAAGCTGGAACCCAGTATGTGGTTCAGATCTCCGCAGAGTTCCAAGCGGCGTATGAATCTGGCGAGATGTTCATCATGGAAAACATGAAAACCGGAAAAAAGTGGCCAAGCCTAATGAAGATTGCCGAAGATGGAAAGTATCAGGTTGTGACACCTCTACCTATTGCGGAGCAGGCAATTGTTCAAGGTAATCCGGTACAGGAGCTTGCAAACAGCCACCACAATATGTTGATGCAACAACAGGTGGCGCAGTTGACTGAGATGGTGGAGCGTACATATCGTGTGGTCGAGCAAATCAAACATGGGCAAATGGATGACCGCATTGGGCTGCTGGATGCTGGTAAGAACGGTTTGATTCTGGCAATGTCCATGCCGGAAGGTGAGGAACGCAATCGCCAGATAGACTCCAGCAGACAGAACCTACTTGTTGCTCAGGCGCAGATTGAAAAAACGCTTGAACGCCGTGCTGGAGAATTCGAACCTCTGCCAAAGGCAGCTCCCGTTCGATTCATGCGTGAGGTCATCCACAGTGGCTACCTGGCAGAAAAACGCAGAGATGTACAGGAAATGCAAGACTATTATGACCTGTATTTACAGGCAACCAAGCTGCTTGCAGCTTCCTATGCCCTATGCGGAAATTTGGAAACAGCAGAACAAACTTTCCGATTGAGTGAATCCACCATTCGGTCTATCGATTTCAGCAAAGTTGAAACCATACGCTATCAGCACAAGGGATTGACAGATATGTTCTATTCGGCGCCTGCTGGGTATATTGCCACAGAGCGAACCGTCTGCTTAGAGGAAGCAAAACATTACGATTATATTGCCCTTGAGGTCAGTGGAGAGAAATTGTTGGAGGTACTGGGAAATGGACAAGCAGAAGCGGTTCAAGAAGCAGGAACTGAAGAGTGATGATTACAAGGGCATGGAACAGGGCGCAAAAGCTCTGAAGGGTGGCCTTGGACTGCTTGGTTCCTTAGTCTTGATAGTTAAAAATAAGGACAATCTGAAAACCCTTGGTAAGAGTGCCCTTAAACTTGCAGGCAAAGTCATTAAGATGTAAGGGGGTGTTATATCGTGGACAAAAGCGAAAAGCGATTTGAGCGGGATATAGAATCCTTCCTGATTTCCCCGGAAGGTGGTTACACTCAGTTTTGCGGACAAGATGCCGAGGGCAATTGGGTACATACTCGTCAACATGATGTTTCCAAATGCATCTATATGGATGTGCTCTGTGAATTCATTGCCAAGACTCAGCCCAAAGAATGGGCCAAGTACAACAAGTATTATGGTGTCAACGCAGCGGACAAGCTGTATCATCGCTTGGAAACTACCATTTCCAACCAGGGCCTGCTGTATGTCCTGCGCAATGGCATTGAGGACATGGGTTGCAAACTGAAGGTTTGCTTCTTTAAGCCGGAGTCTGATCTGAACCCCATTGATGCTGAACGCTATGAAGCAAACATCCTCGGCTGCACCCGTCAGTTCCGTTATACGATGGCAAACACCAACACCATCGATATGGTGCTTTCCGTGAACGGTATTCCTGTTGTTGCTCTGGAACTGAAGAATCAGTTGACTGGGCAGGACTATGTCTGTGCCATCAACCAGTTTAAGCATGACCGCGGCTCCAAAGAGTTTGCATTTCGTCTCAATCACCGCTTCCTGGTCTACTTTGCCGTTGACCTTTATGAAGCATGGATGACCACGCAGTTGGCAGATGGCAGCACTCGATTCCTGCCGTTTAACCAAGGCTCCAACGGTGCGGGAGTAACTGGCGGCGCAGGCAATCCCCAGAATCCGAACGGCTATGCCACGAGCTACCTCTGGGAGGAAGTGCTACAGCGTGACAGTCTGCTCGACCTCATCCATCGGTTTATTTCCTTTGTGAAGGAAAAGGAGGAGGTGGTCAAGAACGGCGTTACCAAAACTGTCACCAAGGAAAAGATGATCTTCCCCCGCTACCACCAGTACGATGTGGTGCGTAAGATCATAGCTGATGTACGGCAGAACGGCGTTGGCACAAACTATCTAATTCAGCACTCTGCAGGTTCCGGCAAATCCAACTCCATTGCGTGGATCGCTTACCGGTTGGCCTCCGTTCACGATGCGGAGAACAACGGCCTGTTCGATTCCGTTATCGTGGTCACCAACCGTGTAGTGCTGGACAGCCAGCTGCAGGACACCATCAACAGCTTTGAACACCAGGTTGGTTTGGTGGAAGCTATTGATGATAAGAAGAACTCCCGCAGCCTTGCGGAAGCCATCAACGATAAAAAGCGTATCATCATCTGCACCATCCAGAAGTTCCTCTTCGCCAAGAAGGATATGGAAAAATTCCGTGGGCGCAAGTTCGCCATCATCATCGACGAGGCCCACCAGGGGCAGAATGGTGAAAGCGCAAAATCCCTCCGCCGCAGCCTAATTGATCTTGGCGTTTCTATCAAAGAGTATGCCGAAGAAGCGGGAATCGAAGAGGAAGAAGTGGATCTGACCGACGAGTACATCAATGCAGTCATCGGCCAGGGCAGACATGACAATCAGTCTTTCTTTGCCTTCACCGCTACCCCCAAGGGGCAGACTCTGGAATCCTTTGGTACCGTGGTGGGAATGACCCCGGAAGGTGAACCCATCAAGGCTCCGTTCCATGTGTATTCCATGCGGCAGGCCATAGAGGAAGGTTATATTCTGGATGTGCTGGCGAACTATACCACCGTCAAAGAGGCGTTCAGGCTGATCCGTGTGTCCGAGGACAACCCGGAGCTCATCGAAGGTCAAGCATCCCGCGCACTGTTCAAGTATTATAAGCAGCACGGTTATACCATTGCCCAGAAAACTGAAATGATTATGACCAATTTCCTGGAAAACTGCCGTTATCAGATTGACGGTAAGGGCAAGGCTATGGTCGTGGCAGACAGCCGTGCAAACGCAGTCCGTTATTATCTCGCTATCAAGAAGTATCTGGCCGACCATGCCGATCAATGCGTAGGCTGCGATGTGATGGTTGCTTTTTCTGGCGAAGTTACCCTGGATGACTATCCGAGTGAAAAGCCTTTCACCGAGGCAACCATGAACCTGGATGAAAACGGCAAGTATATCACCACCGACAAAAAGTTCCGTAAGGCGTTCCACAGCAGCCAGTACAACATTCTGGTCGTTGCGAACAAGTATCAAACGGGCTTTGATGAACCGCTGCTCCACACCATGTATGTGGATAAGAAACTGCGTGATGTTACCGCAGTTCAGACTCTCTCGCGTCTTAATCGTACTGCTTTCGGAAAGAACAGCACCTTTGTTCTGGATTTCGAGAACACCGAGGAGGATATCAAAGGTGCCTTCCTGCCGTACTATGAGACCACGACACTTGAAGGTAGCACTGATTTGAATCAGGTCTATGACCTCCGCAATAAGATTCGGGATTTCATGCTGTACAATTTCGATGACGTGGGGACCTTCAACAAATTCATGGCAACCCAGGCAGGCAAAGACCAGGATGCCACTGCGCTTGGCAGACTGGCTGGTATGTTCCGCCCCGTAATTGCACGGTACATGGATTTGAGCGAGGAGGACCGCTATACCGTTCGGGACTATGTGCGTAAGTTCAATAAGGCTTATGCGTTTGTCACACAGTTGGTACGGCTCCATGACAGGGATTTGTTCAACGAATATCAGTATACTCTGCACCTCATCAGACTTCTTCCGAGAATTGGTAGCGAGGATATTGGTAATATCGAGGACAAAATCAAGCTGGAGTACGCATCCCTCACGGAGACCTTCCGTGGAGCAATCGTTCTGGATGAAAAGCCGCCGGCGTTCGTCCCCGGCGGTAGTACCGCTCCGAAGGCGCCAAACAAGAAAAAAGATACCCTTCAGAGCATCATCGATAAGGTGAATGAACGCTTCAGCGGTAACTTCACCGATGCCGACCGCGTCATCATCGAGGGGATCTATCAGATGTTCATGAGGGACTCTGAGGTTAAGAAGTTCAGAAAATATGCCAAGGACAACAGTACCGAAATGTTCGTGCGGTCTCTGTTCCCTGATAAGTTCCGCGATATTGTGACCCAGTGTTTCCTTGATAACAACGACTCCTTTGCGAAATTGTTTAACGACCCGGATTTCTATCAGAAAGTTCAGGAAGCAATGGCCCAGGAATTGTACAAGGCATTGAGAAAAGAATAACACGATGTTTTTTTCACTTGCATCATTGCCTGCTGTTGAAGCCAGGATATAAAGCAAAATTTTAGAGCAAAGAATGGGGGTATGGATATGCAGATACTTCAATTAGATGAGTTTTTAAGGTCAATAAAACAAAATATAGATACTCCACATTCTTTGCTACTCGGTGCAGGTGCATCTATTGAATCGGGAATCCCATCGGCAGCAGACTGCATTTGGTATTGGAAACGTGAAATCTATTTATCGCAAAACCCAGGTGCAATTGGAAACTTTGACAATTCCAAGTCTGAGGCTGTCCGCAGAGTTATTCAGCGGTGGATCGATTCACAAAATATATACCCGGCAGAGAATAGCGCAGAGGAGTACTCGTATTTTGCGGAAAAGGCATACCCAATAGCGGATGATCGCCGGAAATACTTTCAGCACTTAGTGTCAAACCATGATCCAAGCTTGGGATACCATCTAATTTCTTTGCTCGCGTTAGAAAATATAATAAAAAGTGTGTGGACAACAAATTTTGATGGTATGACACTGAAGTGTGCACATCAATACAGTCCGCTCGTTCCCATAGAAATAACCGCAGAAACCTCGGGTAGGATATACCGTGGCGATGTTGACAAGGAGCTCCTATGCATCGCTTTACATGGTGACTATAAATATGGGGCGCTAAAAAACACAGAGAAAGAACTTGATTCGCAAGACGGTGAACTGGTAAAGGCATTGCTGAATGAACTAACCAACCGAGATTTAATTGTTATGGGATACAGCGGGCGAGACCAGTCACTTATGAATGCTTTGCAGCAAGTTTATTCGACGAAAGGTTCAGGCAAACTTTTTTGGTGTGGTTACGGAACAAGGGTTTCATCAGAAGTTAAAGCGTTGGTTGAGATGGCCAACAAAAATGGCAGAGCCGCTTTCTATATTCCAACTGAAGGCTTTGATAGTACAATGTATGCAATCGCTCGCCACTGCATGAGTGAAAATAGAGAGTTTTTGGGGAAAGTGGACGATATCAAAAAGAAGCTGTCTATTACACTTGAGCCACAGCATAGTGGTTTCCTGCAACCTGATCTAACTATAAACAAAGTGGTAAGCACCAATGCGTTCCCAATCGCATTCCCAAATCAGTGCTACCAGTTTGAGGTTTTCCTTGCTCCTGGCGAAAAACAGTGGGATTTTTGCAAAATGCTGGTTAGAGATGATGTTATGGCTGTGCCCTACAAGAATCTTGTGTATGCGTGGGGGTCGAAATCCGTCATCGAGGAAGCATGCAAAGGCAAGCTAAAAACCAATATTGAGTTATGCCCGTTAAGCAGAGCGACAATTGCTGGAAATAGTACATTTCGGGAGTTATTGCTCAAAACACTTGTTCGCATTCTTGCCGCAAGCAATGGCCTGGGACATTCAAAGGACAAAATCTGGGATACAAAAGAAGTGTTGAAGTACCGTATTGGAGCCAAAACTGTTACAGCATATTCTGGAGTTCGGCTTGCGTTGTTATTTGATAACAAATACAGTTATCTCACACTTGTTCCGAGTTTCATGTACGCTGATGACGCAGTACTAACCAGGGAAGGAAAAAAGCAATTTGCGGACTGGTTCAATGCGAGAGTCAATAATGGTCGGCCAAACCAAAACGCAAATGAGTACATTAGAAAATGGGTCAGAAAAGTAATCGGCAACAAAAGGTTTTCAGCCAATTATCCTTTAGGGAGTACAACGAACTTTACATTTTCGATTGTAAATAGCAGCGCGTTGGTTGGCGTGAACTTCGGAAAACAAGCTTCGATACAATTGCCCGTTACAATTTCGCCCAAACGAATTATTTTTTCTGGAATAGAATATCGAGATCCAACACTTCGATTCTGCGGCACATCTATGCGCGGTGTGGCTGAAGATTTCCATCCAATGCGCGGGTTAATTCTGAATGCCCCTGTAGATTATGCCATGAATAACAGCGTATTACATTCTGCAATCTCGGTAGGGGTGGTTTGTCCAGATGAGCATAACCAAAAGTTTGCTCAGTTCATTTCCGGTTTGAATCGCCAGTCGCAAGCGAAGCACAATACTGATTATCTAATTTCCTTCCCAGGTTTCTATCAGGCCTTCAAGACAGGTCTTGATTTACCTGATCCCACCAGTAGCAAGTGGAAGCAAATTACTGCTTCAAGTGAGCGGGATGTCCATAAAGCCGCTGTTGAGTTTGGCGATTCAATAATTAGAAAAATAGACCAGCTTAGCGCAAACTCTATTGATGTTATACTGATTTACATTCCCGAGGAGTATGAAGTATTCACATCATATACCGATGGAACGATAAATTATGATTTACATGATTACATTAAAGCTTACGCTGCGCAAAAACAGGTAGCAACACAATTTGTTCGAGAAAAAACGATTGAGAGCGATCTGCATTGCCAAATTATGTGGGCTCTTTCTTTGGCACTGTATGTAAAGTCCGGGCGGACTCCTTGGGTGGTGAACGGAATACAGCCAGATACGGCTTTTGCAGGAATTGGATACAGTGTTATGAATGGACCGCCGGGAAGCAATGTGGTTGTTGGTTGCAGCCATATATACTCTTCTGATGGTCGTGGAATGAAGTACAAGCTTTCCAAAATTCAAGATTATTCGTTCGACAGAAAGAAAAATCCGTATTTATCCGAAGAAGAAGCATATAGGATCGGTCTCAATATCAAAGAATTGTTCTACAAATCTTTTTCTGAACTACCGAAGCGGGTCGTTATTCACAAACGTACACCTTTCCGGAGAGAGGAAGTCAAAGGATTGGTGGAAAGCCTGTCATCTGCAGGAGTTAAGAATATAGAGCTCCTTGAGATAACATATGAGGATAACCTGAAGTGCTTTGCGTTAAATGAGCGTTGCACGCAGGTGGACGGATATCCTGTGCGCCGCGGGATGTGCTTCCCAATTGACAAAAACACCATGTATCTTTTTACCCATGGAATTGCACCATCTGTAATTTCTCCGAAAAGAAGATATTTCCAGGGCGGTAAAAGTGTTCCGCTACCACTAAAAGTGGTTAAACACTATGGTTCTGGGGATATGGCACAGATTGCAACGGAAATTCTTGGATTGTCGAAAATGAACTGGAACAGTTTTGGACTGTATTCAAAACTGCCCTGTACGATAGAATCTTCGAATGAAATTGCACGAATCGGATGGTTGCTGTCTCAATTTGAGGGAACACTTTACGATTATCGCTACTTTATGTGAAATCCGATGTAACCAAAGCGGGCGGCAATAAACAGTGGCACTAAAAACCACCAGAAAAATGACGGTAAAAACCAACGACAACACCTAACAACCAAGAGGAGCTGCGGCCAATAGGTCTCAGCTCCTTCTTTCGCAGCGACTATTCTTTTTTCTGCGATCCATTCAGGCTGGCCCAATGCTGGCGCAGCAGCCTTTCTGCTTCTCTGCGAAGGGAATTTTGGAACATGACAGCCATAACCAATGCGCTAAGCACTGCAGCCACAGACTCCAGCCAGGGATATGCGGCCCAAAGCTGTTCTCCCCAGCAAGCAAGCGGAACACCAACAAGCAGCATAAACAGCAAAATAATGATGACAACGTCGGGTCTGCCGTAGCCTTCACGTCTTTTGATTTTGGCCCGTATCTGTCGAAGCGCACGGGCTCGGATATCCCGGATGTTTCTGGACGAACACTGTTTGTCCTGTGCGACGGATTCAGTGGACTCGCCATTGATGATCGTGCGGAACAAAATCTCCCTCTGCAGTTCGGTCAGTGCATGCAGGGCGTCATAGATTTGGGTGTCCAAATACATGAAGGAATCTTCATCAGAACCTTCAGGCAGATACTTGCTTCGGTCAAACCACCGTCTGTCGTTGTAGATCGCGTTGCGCACTTCCTCCGGCAGGAACGCTTCCGGATTGTAAGATAGGGGCTGTTTGATATCCACATCTTCCAGAGTATCCGGCGCAACTCGCTTGTGAAAGTTGGCTTCGCTGTAGTAGAGCATGTGCTCCAGTTCCTTCCACTCCTCTGGGTGCTCCTTCACCCACTGGTCTGCGGCGGCGGCAGCTTCCGGGTCCATGGAGTGTATCCAGCGCCAATCCGCCTGAAGCTCTTTATAAGACTGGGTATCCTTGAAGGACATGAGCTCACCACCCTTTCTGCGTTCACAAAAAGTTTATAATTTGGGACCTTCCGATTTTGCGATTTTTCTCTAAGTAATAGTAGAAGGATAATTTCACCCGGGTGGAGTTTCCTTCGGTTCGGTACGGCACGCTCTCCGCGCTGACGAACCCACATGGCCTTAGACAGAGCATCTATGAGAGCATGAGTGCTCTCCGCCATACGGCAATCCGCTCGGAAGGTCATTCCATCTCTGGCCGTGCTCCCGGGAGCACGGCCTCTTTTTATTCTAACACGGAGGAGGCGAAAAAGATAGTTTACAGATGAGGGCAAAGGAGGAATGTGGATCACACAACACACCCGCAAAATAAAAACCGCCGCGACTGCGGCAACAGTCCGGCGGCTCGGCGCACACACAGGCACGCACAAATCTACTGATAAAAGTATATCAGGTAAACAGCAGAAAAGCAATGAAAATTTTTCTGTCCCCTGTGTGAGCGTCATCGGACTCTACGACAATACAGGAGGTATGAATTGAGTTTCAACAAATGGCCCAAGCGCAGTGCAGAGAAAAACTATTTTATGGTACCAAACGAGATATTCAGCATCGGTCTGGATTTTCGTGAGATCTCCCTCTATTCCTATCTGCTCCGGTGCGAGAATCGTAAGACCTACCAGTGCTACCCCAGTTACAAAACCATCGGCCATGCGATCGGCATGAGTGAAAATACGGTGGCAAAGTATGTGCGGCAGCTGGAGGAGAAAGGCCTCATCTACACGGAGCCGACCATCATGCAGAGCAAAGACGGGAAACCGCTGAACGGAAATCTGCTCTACACCATCCGTCCTATCCCGGGTGTACTCGAAGCGTTCTATGAGCGGCAGTTCCGGCAGGCAGAGGAGGC
>OBDA01000028.1_pt1 | contig 25800 bp, 30 predicted proteins | sample 1503151 | NCBI WGS metagenome assembly OBDA01 (sample SAMN01760947, study PRJEB22395) | human gut metagenome
AGGAGGCTGCCGCCCGCTATCGTGCGGCGCAGCTCCTCGAAAAGTCCAACGCTCAGGGCCGCCGGAACGCCTTGTGTGCGCCTTTCCGGGAGGAAGCGAGTCCCAGTCCCAGCCAGAGGATTGAAGCCGGATGTGAGCCGTTTTCGGCAGACTTTTGCAGGACGAAAGAAAAAGCAGGATAAAGGCATGGCGTCGCAGGCGTCGCCGCAGCCGTCACTTCTGCCCGCAGTGCGGGCAGTTTCGGACGCTTGAAGCTGGCGTCTTTGAGAGGCAAAATAAGCACCGATGGCGTCAGCTACCCCGAAAAGCCCCGTGTTGCAGGGCTTTTCAAGGATGTCTTACAGCAAAAAGGAGGAATTGAATGAGTAAAGAAACCAGAGATCGTATTGCATTCCGGATGCAGCCGGAAACCAGAAGAAGGATCGAGCAGTGGTACGCCGCCGACAACTGCCAAAGCATGAATGAGTTCGTGGAGAAGGCGGTGAACTTTTATGTGGATCATCTGGAGATACAGGACAACCAAACGCTTTTGCCTATGGCGATCCAGTATGCCATTGACGGCAGACTGCGCAGAATGGAGGACTATATCGCCAGAAGCAGCTTCACAAGAAACGTGGAGCAGGACATGACCAACGGTATTATCGCAGAAGCGTTCGAGATGGATCGGGAAGATTTGAAGCGCAGACGGGCGCAGAGCGTCCGCAATGTGAAAGCCACAAACGGTCTCATCTCGTTGGAAAAGTACGCACGCTCCCGCCAGGAGCAGGACTGGGATGATGACGAATGGCAAGACTGATCCTCAAGAGTCCCTATATCAAAAGCACCGGCGGGGCCTCCGGATACCTTCGCTACATCGCAACGCGGGAGCGGGTGGAGCTTATCCCAGATGACCGTCCGCCCACACGAAAGCAGGAGCAGCTCATCGCAAAACTGGTCAAAGACTTCCCGGACAGCAAGACGCTCTATGAGTACGAGGACTACCTGACGAAACCCACTAAGGTCAACGCCTCTGCGTTCATCACGCTGGCTCTCGAAGCCAACTGGGATTCCATTCACGAGTCGGAGCAGTACATGAAGTACATTGCCACCCGGCCACGCGCCGAGCGCATCGGCGCTCACGGCCTGTTTGGTGATGGTGATTCCGTTTCACTGGAGAAGGCCATGGCAGAGTTAGAGAGCTACACCGGAAATGTATGGACGCACATCATCTCCCTCAAACGTGAGGATGCTGCCCGGCTTGGGTTTGATAACGCCGCGGCGTGGCGAAATCTTATCCAGGCGCACCGCAACGACATTGCGGCGGCGATGAAGATCCCGCCCGGTGACTTCCGCTGGTACGCCGCCTTCCACGACGAGGGCGGGCACCCACACATCCACATGATGGCCTGGTCCGCAAAGCCGGGACAGGCCTATCTCTCCAAGGAAGGTATCCGTCAGATCAAATCCAAACTCACCAACGATATTTTCCGCAACGAAATGCTCCATCTCTACGAACAGAAGTCTGATTCCAGAGATGAGCTGGTGCGGGAAGCGCGGCGGGCAATGCTGGAGCTGGTGCAGACCATGCGGGATAGTATGTGCGACCACCCGGATGCCGAGCGGCTCGTGCTGGAGCTGGCGGCGCAGCTTGGAACAGTCAAGGGCAAGAAATCCTACGGCTATCTTCCCAAACGGTTGAAGCAGCTGGTGGATGAGATCGTGGACGAGATGGAACGGCTCCCTGTCGTGAACAAGTGCTATGACCATTGGCTGATGCTCCAAGGCAAGGTGGACAGCTACTACCACGATAAGCCCCAGGAACGCATCCCGCTCTCACAGCAAAAGGAGTTCCGGAAGATCAAGAACGCGGTCATTCAGGAAGCGGAGTGCCTGCGCCTGGGTGAGATCGGCTTCGAGGAGAAGGGCCTCAATCAGCAGGACGAGCCGGAGGAATACCGCAACGCCTCCTACGACTACTGGACGCTCCGGGATGTGATCCGGGACGAAAGCCTGACCATGGAGGAGCGGAGCGACGCCGTCTCTGAAATGGACAAACTGGCAGAGAACGGTGATATGTATGCCCAGCACTTGATGGGAAAGCTCTGGCGGGACGGTCCTCTGCTGATACCGGACTCGGTGGAAGCGCGGTACTGGTTCAAGCGCGCGGCGGAGCAGGGGCATCTGGTGGCACAATATTCCCTTGCGAAGTTATACCTCTCGGATGATTTGGAAGTGCGGGATACCCGGAAGGGGATGAACTGGCTCTACACCGCCGCGGTCAACGGCAGCAGCTACGCCATGTATCGGCTGGCCAAGGAATGTCTCAAAGGCGAACTCATCGAAAAGGATACCGCACACGCCGTGGAGTGGTTCACCAAGTCAGCCGAGCGGGGAAATCAGTACGCCCAGTACATGCTGGGCAAGCTGTACCTTGCTGGTAGGGAGGTTCTCCACGATGAGGAGCAGGCCGTACACTGGCTGAGCCAATCTGCGGAGCAGGGTAACCAGTATGCCCAGTATCTCCTGAACCACTTGGAGGAAAACCGTTCGCCCTCTGCGATGCTGGCGGTGACCCGGCTGCTCCATCACATGAGCCGGGTGTTCCGGGACAACTCCGTTCCCAAGTCTCGCCCCGGCGGTATCCAGATCGACCGGAAGCGGCTGAAAAAGCTTCAAGAAAAGCGCATCGCCCTGGGCCACAAGCCGGATGACCGCGAGGAGCAGTGGCCCGATCTGACCTTGTAAGAGGCGCAGAAACTGGGTCGCAAAACAAAGAATAAAACCCTTCCGCCCGGAAGGTAGAAAGGAACTGAATGAGAAAATCCAAATACAATTCTTTTGACGAACTCCCGCTAATGCTGACCGTGGAGGATGTGTCCCATGTGCTGGGCATCGGTCTGGCCCACGCCTACGAGGTGGCCCACCGCAGGGATTTCCCCACCATTACCTTGGGCAGCCGCATCATCGTTCCCCGTGATAAATTCATGGAATGGATCGACGAGCAGGCCGCGAAAAAATCTGAAATATTTTAGTAGCTATTCCAAAAACTCTGTGGTATGTGTTTGTGTTAAAAAGGAGGGATCATAAATGGCAAAGAAACGAGCCAACGGCGAGGGCAGCATCCGCAAAAAGCCCAGTGGCCGCTGGGAGGGCAGATATACCCAGGGCATCGACCCGGTCACCGGCAAGGCCATCCAGAAAAGCGTGTCTGCCAAGACCCAGGCGGAGTGCAAAGAAAAGCTGGCGAAAGCCATTCGGGAGAATCGCGGCGTGCCGCTCAATCACACGGGCGACTACACCGCAGCGGAGTGGTGCCGCCTGTGGTTTGAAACCTACAGCAAGCCCAACATCCGCTACAACACCGCCAAAGGCTATGAGGGAATCATTGAACACCACATCATCCCGGCCATCGGTGCAATCAAACTCAAGCAGCTCTCGTCCATCCATATCCAGCGAATGTATAACGACCTGAAAGAAAACGGCAGGATGCAGCGCGGGTCGAAGCAGAACCACAAAGCCCTGTCCAACACCTTCGTGCGGCGTGTCCATGCGGTGCTGCAGGCGGCGCTGAAGCAGGCGGTGAAAGAGCGGCTCATCCCGTACAACCCCTGCGAGAACTGCCGTATCCCGCCCAAGGACAAGAAAGAGATGACCATCCTCCCGCCGGAGAGGATCGGCAGATACCTCCAGGAAGCGGAGAAGTACGGCGTCCTGCCTATGTTCTATCTGGAGTTGTCCAGCGGCCTGCGCCGGGGAGAACTGCTGGCGCTCCAGTGGGAGGACTTGAATGTAAAAGAGCGCATCCTGACGGTGAATAAGCAGGTCACCCGCATGGAGGGCGAGCTGGATGTGACAGAACCAAAAACGAAAAACTCTGTCCGCAAGGTGGCGTTGTCGCAGCAGGCCGTCGACCTGCTGGTGCAGGAGCACGAGCAGCACCCGGACAACCCAATCCTGTTCCCGTCGTCCCGCACAGGCGGTTACTGGAGTCCGGACGCCGTGTCGAGGATCAACCGGAAGCTGCTGAAAAACGCAGGCATCGAGGAGCACGTGCGCTTCCACGACCTCAGACACACATTCGCAACGATGGCAATCTCCAGTGGCGTGGATGTGAAAACCCTGTCCAGTATGCTGGGTCATTTCAGCGCCGGGTTTACACTGGACACCTATACGCACATCACCAACGATATGCAGCGAGGCGCAGCGGAGAAAATCGGCGGCTTCATGGAATCGGTCACGGCAACCACCACCCCGGAACCTCCCGACCCACCGGAGGAAAGCCGGTGCAAGGTGATACCGTTCGAGAAGGTGGGATAATTTATAACGCGCACCATCGGCTACTGAAAGGTGGCCGATGGTGCGCTTATACTATTTCATTCGCAATTTTTTGATACAACTAAATTCGTCCTGTAACTTATCAAAGATCTCTTCTGCGGCTTTAGAGGAGATATGATGAGTTTTCCTGAGATGCTTGCAGTATTTCTTTTTATATAACTTCCTCCACTCATCAGCAAACTCTCGACTTGGAACTTCTAACAGAATTCGCTCTTTACGCAGGTTTTGAGACAGTTTCATCCCTGGATTCCCGGTCATCAAATAAAGGCATTGCGTATGAATTATCTGGTCAATAGTTGCTCCATTATGAATAATATCAAGCGGAATAATGATTTTTAATGCTACTGGCTCTGTAAACTCCAAATGAAGCAATATTGTGTTACGGTCATAGGAGCATCCCCACTGGGATTCGCAGTTTCCCTCGGAAATGCCAGAATGCGCAGTAATAACTGCATCAATTTTGTTTTCGTCATCGGGCTGGAGAATTACTACAGGTACTGTACGCCCGTTAGCAACTCCGACGACAGACAACGCAGCGGTATTGACAACTGTAGCAATAATATCATCTGCTTTAGCAGATTTAGGTTTCCACATGATCTTCATAGTTACGAACCTCTTCTCTCAGAAAGATGGCGTTGTTCTTTTGCAGATTGCCATGTGCATCCTGTACTTCAATGGTGTAGTCGAGTATGCCCAGATTCAGATAGTGCTGGCGAGGGAGATCAAACTGAACCCAGTTTCTCATAGAGTGATTTCCCTCGATGTTATCACCACCATTTAGAGAACTGTCAGCAAGTGTTGGGCGTATAATCAGTTCGAGAGATTCCCCACGAACTCTTAAGCGAATCTGATTGATTGTCATGGGGCGATCCGATCGGTTCGTAAGTAGAATAAGAAAACGAAGGTGCACATCGTCTTCGTTCTTATCATTGATACAATAAGAGTCAACGATAGAGTCAAAGGTGAAGTTTGGCTTTCGGTCATTAAAAATCGCGGTCTCCATCTTTAGAGATTTTTTGGCAATGTGTGCCTGTCGCCAAGAAATAATCATAGACAAAAACGCAACCACAGCACCGATGATTGAAATCACATCAGCATTAATATTAATCGTAATATCCATAACACACCCTCTAAAAAAGCCGCATGGGAGTACACCCACACGGCTGCCTTGGTGGCACAAAGGCTCACCGTAGAATTATTATAGGGGATAATGCTGGAAAATTCAAGTTTCCGTCGCAACTACCCCCCAAAATGCTTGAGCTACACCCGTTAGGGATGGATTAGGGATTTTGCGTTTTTCGGTGCTCGTCCTTGTCCCGACTTCCACCGCCATTTTACCTCTCTGACCACAATTGATATGTGGTCAAGTGAAATTGAAAAAATGAACTTTTAACGCAGAAAAACCGCATTTTTATGCGGTTTTTCTGGGAAAGGTGGTCCGAGTGACAGGATTCGAACCTGCGGCATCCTGCTCCCAAAGCAGGCGCGCTACCAACTGCGCTACACCCGGTTATTGAGTTTTTTATCCGGCTGGTCGTATTCTCCCAAATCAAGCGCGCTACCAACTTCGCTATACCCGGATACCTCCTTAGTATAGCACAGCTGTGGGTGGAAGGGAAGAGAAAGTTTTTGGTTTACATAAATAAGGTCGTCATCGGCGGGCTCTTGCCTGCCGATGACGACCTTATTCAGATCTGTATAAAACGCTTAGCTTGCTGCGCTCTCCGACAGCGGGAAGGTGATATCCGCGCGGAAAAGGTCGGCGTCGATGGCCAGGTCGAAGCGGCCGCCCTGCAGCTGTACCAGGCTGCGGGCGATGGACAGCCCCAGTCCGCTGCCCTCCGTGTGCCGCGAGGCATCGCCGCGCACAAAACGCTCCATCAGCTCGTCGGGGGAGATATTCAGCTCGTCCCGCGAGACGTTCTTGAAGCTGATGGTAACGGCCTCCCGGGACAGCGTGGAAACCACATAGACCCGTGTGCTGGGCAGGGCGTACTTGCAGATGTTGGACACCAGATTGTCCATGACGCGGCTCAGCAAACGACTGTCGGCGCGGATGACGGTACCCGGTGCGGGAGGCTGCGTTACCAGCGTCAACTGGCAGGCGGCCAACCGTTCCTGATACTCGCCCTCGATCTGTGAAAACAGCACGTTCACGTCCGTGGGCTGTAGGTCCACATTCAGCACGCCGGAGGAGGCTTTGGACGCCTCCACCAGATCCTCTGTCAGCTTTTTCAGCCGATGGCTCTGCCGGTCCAGCACGGCGATGTACTCCCGGGCCTCTGGGGAGGGGATGTCCTCCTTTTTCAGCAGGTCCACATAGTTGACGATAGAGGTCAGCGGCGTCTTGATGTCGTGGGACACGTTGGTGATGAGCTCTGTCTTCAGGTGCTCGGCCTTCATCTGCTCCTGCACCGCCTGCTCCAGGCCGGACTGCACGTCGTTGAGCTCCTGGCCGTAGCGCTTGAAGTCGCCGATGAGGTACTTCGTGTCGATGGGGGAGGAGAAGTCGCCGCGCGCCAGCTTTTCGCCGCCCTTCTGCAGCGTCCGCAGGTTCAGGGCGATATACAGGGCCGCCAGCAGCTCCACTGCCTTCATTATGACAAAGATTCCGTCCACCGAGCCGTAGCCAGCCAGCACAAAGAGCATCTCCAGAAAGAATACCCCTGCCATAACCAGCGCCGTTTTCCACAGCAGCGGGAGATTTCTGGCGATGCGCCGCAGCCCCAGAAACAGCGAACGGACAATGCGCCAGAGGAACCGGACTATTCGCGCGATCAGCGCGCTCCGCAGGACGGTGCCCGCCTTGCACTGGGCGGCAAAGGCGCACAGGAACAGCAGCACCAGCGGCACCAGCGCCGCGCAGAAGAAAACGCGTCCCCACCCGTAATAAAATGCTTCCCAGCCAATGAAAAACGTACACAGCAGCACGATCAGCCACACGTCGGCGGGAATCTTGCCCAGCCACGTCAGATGGATGCCCTCATGCCCCGCCCAATGGCCGGCAGAGGCCATGAGGAAGCAGAAGAAGAACAGTGCCAGCGCCGCGAACAGCACCGTCAGGAACACCGTCAGCGTGGTGTGCTCCACCAGCCACATGTCCAGCAGATAGGAATAAGAGGGCGCCTCCTCGGTGCGCAGCAGATCGGCGGCAATGGTGACCATGGCCGTATTGCCGGTGTTCAGCGCGTAGGTGAACGTCTCCTGCGTGGCGTACAGCGGCTTGTCGCCGTCTGTCAGCTCAAAATTTTCAAAGGTACCGACGACCTCCCCATTTCCTCTGACGGTGACGGTCAGGTGACAGTCGGCGGCATCGCGGGAGAACTCCTCCGCAAAAACGCGGGGCAGGTCGCTGATCACCTGAGCCCGCTCCTCCTCGGTGACATCTCCATTTTCAACGGTACTGTAGTCATAGGTGCCGTCACTGACCAGCACGCCCGCATTGGCCAGCGTGCCGCGCAGGAAGCTGTCGGCGGTGTCGATGGATCTGACGCAGCTTCCCTCGTACATCGTCTGGCGCATGAAGTCGCCGCCGTCCAGAAACACGTCGTAGCTGATAAGGATACCCACACCCACGCCGCCCAGAACGGTCAGAACGCCGAACACCAGCGTCAGCACGAAGGCGGCAGCCTTCGCCCACGTCTTGTCTAAAAATCCCTTCATGAGATGCCGCCCTCCATCTTATAGCCCTTGCCCCAGACCACCTTGATGTAACGGGGCTCTGAGGGGTTGATCTCCAGCTTTTCCCGCAGGTGCCGGATGTGTACCGCGATGGCGCCCGCGGCGTTCAGCGGCACGTCCTCCCACACCCGGCGGTAGATCTCATTGGGGGAGAACACCGTCCCCGCGTTCCGCATGAGGAACCGCAGGATGTCGTACTCCTTGGGTGTCAGCGCCACCGGGTCGCCGTCCACGGTGACGGTCTTGGCGTTGTCATCCAGGCAGATGCCGCCGATGATGAGCGTGCTGGCCTGCACCTGCCCGCCGCCCAGCTGCAAATACCGCCGCAGCTGTGAGCGTACCCGGGCCAGCAGCTCCACCGGGTTGAAGGGCTTGGTGATATAGTCGTCCGCGCCCACGTTTAGCCCCAGTACCTTGTCGGTGTCCTCGCCCTTGGCGGTCAGCAGGATCACGGGTACGTTGCTGGTCTGCCGCAGCTGGGCCATGGCGGACAGTCCGTCCATCACGGGCATCATGATATCCATCAGAATGAGGTGCACGTCCTCCCGCGCCGCCGCGGCCAGGGCCTCTTTCCCGTTGCAGGCGGACAGCACCCGGTAGCCCTCGGCCTTGAGATAGATCTCCAGCGCGGAGACGATATCCTTTTCATCATCAACGACCAAAATCGTGTACATAGAGGGACCTCCTGTGGGTGTGGTATATCTCTATCATACCCCTATTCCCGCCTTTGCACAAGGTCAATTCTTCACAGCGGGGGAGGGGAGCGACGCCAGGTTTACACTGTGGTGGATGGGCTTCCACTCCACCTTCATAAACAGCGCCGCCAGCGAGATGGGCAGATACGTCAGCATAAACAGCGGGAACGTCAGAGTGAAAGCGATCTTTTTCCACGCCGGCGCGTGGATACGCCGCCACTCGCTGGCCACGGTGATGCCGCCCAGCACCAGCAGCGTGGCCAGGATACTGCCCATGCACTCCAGCAGGGAGCGAAGGGCGAACCATACGCCGTCCCCCTGCATAAGTCCCAGCGCCGTCAGCGTCAGGTTGGCCAGCAGACCCAGGGCCGTCAGGATAAACGCCGGCAGGATGGACATGGACATATCGAAGCAGCTCCAGCTGCCCCGGGCTGTGCCCTTCAGCAGCTCCGCGCCGTACCGGCGGAACACCTGTATATAGCCCTTTGCCCAGCGCAGCCGCTGGCGCACGGACTGGCGGAAGTCGGTGGGCTGCTCGTCATAGAGCACCGCGTCCTCGCAGATGGCGATCTTCTCGCCCTGCAGAATGTGGTGGATGGAAAACTCGATATCCTCCGTCAGCAGATAGAACCGCCAGCCATGGCTCTCGTCCAGTATCCGCTGCGAGAACAGAAAGCCTGTCCCGCCCACGGCGGCGCTGCTGCCCAGCCGGTTCCGCGCGCCGTTCAGATAGCGGCTCTCCCGCAGGAACCACAGGGCGTACCCGGCGCTGATCCAGTTGTCGCCGAAGTTTTTGCTGTTGCGGTAGCTGGTCACGATCTCGTTTCCGGCGGAGAAGCTTTCGTTCATGCGCTCGAGGTAGTCCGGCGAGAGGATGTTGTCCGCGTCGAACACGAAGTAGCCGTCAAAGCCCTCCGGATAGTCTGCGCCGATGTGCTGCAGCAGAAAATCCAGGGCGTAGCCCTTGCCCACGTTCACATGATTGAAGCGCTCATACACCACCGCCCCATGTTCCCGCGCGATGGCGGCGGTGCTGTCGGTGCAGTTGTCCGCCGCCACGAACACCGTCACCAGGGACATATTGTAGGTCTGCGCGGCCAGTGAGTCCAGCAGCCCGGCAATGACGTTTTCCTCGTTCCGCGCAGCGATGAGCACCGCGTACCGATGGGACGCGGCAGGGCGGGGAAGGGGCCGGCGCTTTTTCAGCAGCACCAGCGGGATATAGAGAAATTGATAGGTGTAGCAGATAAAAAACAGCGCCGAGATCACGGCATTGATGGTCCGCAGCGTGGGTTCCATAGGGACACTTCCTTTCTTTCCTTTCTGGCTCCATGGTACCGAAATGCCTCTTAAGAAACAAGCAGGGGGAGGATTAAGACTTTATTAAGACGAAAAAGTAAACCTGTAAGCTGCCGCGGGCAGTTTGCAGGTTTACCATAATTAAAATTATTGTCAACTTATTACAGCAGCAGCCCGGCCAGATGCCCGGATGACCAGGCCCATTGCAGGTTGAAGCCGCCACAGTCGCCGTCCACGTCCAGCACCTCGCCGCAGGCGTACAGCCCCGGAACGACGCGGCTTTCCAGCGTTTCCGGGTCAAATTCCTCCGTCCGCAGGCCGCCCGCCGTGACCTGTGCCTGGTCAAAGCCGCAGGTGCCGGTGATAGGGAGCGCAAAGCGCTTCACCTGCCGGGCGATGCGCTCCAGGTCCCCGTCGGTGAGGTCGGCGGCGCGCTGGCTGGTGAACCCGGCGGCTTTGCAGAGCATCTGCCCCAGCCGGGTGTGGCAGGAGCCTACCAGCAGGGTGGAGGCCTCGTGAGCGCCCATGGTCTCCCGGCGCAGGCGCAGCCAGTCCAGCACCTCCCGCGTCTCCCAGTCAGGGAAGAAGTCCAGCGCGCAGACCAGCCCCTCGCCGCCGGTGGACACCGTCCGGGAGATGTCGAAGATCGCCGGGCCGCTGACGCCGTATTCGGTGAACAGCACCTCGCCGCGGTTCGCCGCCACACGCTCGCCGCCCCGGAGGATGGCGATGCCGCACTCGGCCTTGATGCCCTTCAGCGCCCGGGGATAGGTGGGATCGGTCCTCAGCTGCACCAGGGAGGGATACAGCACGGTGCGGTGGTGTCCCAGCATTTTGGCAAGGCGATAGCCGTCCATGACGCCGCCTACTTTGCTGCCGGCGGCCCCGCCGGCGGCCAGTATGACCTTCCGCGCGGCAAAGACCTCCGCCTCGGTCCTGACGGTGAAGCCCTCCGCTATTCGCTTTACGGCGGTGACCGCCTGCCCGGTGCAGACCCGGATGCCGGGGCGCTCCAGCGCGTAGCGCAGCACGTCCAGCACACTGCCGGCCATGTTGCTCATGGGGTACACCCGGCCGCTGTCCTCGCTGACCGTCAGCAGTCCCAGTGAGGCAAAATACTGCAGCGTTGTGCCTGTGTCAAAGGCGCGCAGCGCGTGAGCGCAGAAACTGCTGTCCTCCCCATGGTAATGATCGGGAGATACATGGTAGTTGGTCAGATTGCACCGGCCGTTGCCGGTGGCCAGCAGCTTGCGCCCCACCCGGCTCTGCCGTTCCAGCAGGACGACGCTGCGGCCGTTTTCCGCGGCGGTCAGCGCCGCCATCATGCCGCTGGCGCCGCCGCCGATAACGATAACGTCCGTCATTTCGCGCCCTCCAGCCTCCGGCGGGTCAGATAGCCCTCCAGCATCAGCGCGGCGGCTACCGCGTCCACGGTCTTCTTCCGCTTCTTGGCGTTCTGCCCGTTCTGAAACAGGATATTGTGGGCGTCGATGGTGGTGCGGCGCTCGTCCCAGAGGATGACCTCCAGCCCGGTCGCCTGCCGCAGCAGCGCGCCGAAGGCGGCGCATTTCTCGGCCCGGGGCCCCTCGGTGCCATCCATGTTCCGGGGGTAGCCCAGTACCAGCAGCTGTACGCCGTGCTCGGCGATGAGCCGCTGTATGCCGGAGAGCACCTCCTCCTGCCGGCGGGAGTGGAGGGGGTCGGAGTAGCCCGCCTCTCGGTATAGTCGGAAATGGCGATGCCGGTGTGGGCGTCGCCGTAGTCGATGGCCATGATCTTCATGGGGATGTACCTCACTTTTCGCGGCGTGCGCCGCCGCGTTTTTTTCATATCGGCTCTATCATACACAAAATGACGGCGGGAAGCAACAGAAAATGGGACGAAACCGCGAAAAATACGGGATTTTTCTGCAAAAAGCGGTTGACCGGCGGGGGAAAGTGTGGTATAGTGGGCATTACCTGTGAGTGGGTGCTTTCTTTTTGCGCGCTTTTTCGCTTCGGGGGCGCAGGTGGAGATCATCCGGCAGGGAGGCAAAAGGGCGTTCCGGAACGGAAGCCTAATCTAATAAGGAGGTGCCGTTAATGCGCGTGAAGATCACTTTGAGATGCAACGAGTGCAAGCAGAGAAACTACAACACGATGAAGAACAAGAAGAATACCCCTGACAAGCTTGAGCTGAACAAGTATTGCCCCTTCTGCAGAAAGCACACCGTCCATACCGAGACGAAGTAACCGGAAGGAGATATTGACATGGCTGAAGAGAAGAAGGTCAGTAAGGATCGCGGCAAGTGGTTCCGCGAAATGAGAAGCGAACTGAAGAAGGTCGTTTGGCCTGATGGCAAGACTACCGCCAAGAACACCGGCACCGTCCTGCTGTGCTCCCTGATCGTGGGCGCGGCGATCTGGATCTTTGATGCCGTGGCCGTGCTGGCGGTGGATACCCTCATCGGTCTGTTCTAAGGTACAGGACATGGCTGATAACGCAAAGTGGTATGTGGCACATACCTATTCCGGCTATGAAAACGCGGTAAAGGCCGCCATCGAAAAGTCCGTGGTGAACCGCGGGATGGAGGACATGGTCCTCAAGACCGAGATCCCGATGGAGACGGTCACCGAGGTCACCGAGACCGGCGTGATGAAGGAAGTGCAGCGGAAGGTATTTCCCGGCTACGTCCTCATCAAGATGGTCATGACGGACGATACCTGGCACCTGATCCGCAACATCCGCGGCGTCACAGGCTTCGTGGGCGAGGCCAACAAGGCCATCCCCCTGACCGAGGACGAGGTGGCGGCGCTGGGCATGGAGAAGCGCGAGATCGTCGTGCTCTACCATGTGGGCGACACGGTGCGTATCACCGAAGGCCCGCTGTCCAGCTTCACCGGTACCGTGGAGGAGATCGAGCCGGAGAAGAACCGGGTGCGCGTGGTCGTATCCATGTTCGGACGCGAGACCCCCGTTGATCTTGAACTGGACCAGGTCGAGGTCAGCAGCAACTGAGCGCAGAGCGTCTGCGCGGAAGTCCGGCGCAGGTGTGCCGGCAAAGTGGGAGAGACGCTGCGCGTCTCGCCAAAAGCGGCAAGTATCCCCGCCGCTACCACATTTTATTGAAGGAGGTGCCTACAAATGGCACAGAAAGTAGTTGGATACGTCAAACTGCAGATCCCCGCGGGCAAAGCAACTCCCGCACCCCCCGTTGGCCCTGCCCTGGGTCAGCACGGCATCAACATCGCTGCCTTTACCAAGGAATTCAACGAGCGCACCAAGAATGACATGGGCCTGATCATCCCCGTGGTCATCACCGTGTACGCTGACCGTTCCTTTAGCTTTATCACCAAGACCCCTCCCGCGGCTGTCCTCATCAAGAAGGAGTGCAACATTGAGTCCGGTTCCGGCGTTCCCAACAAGGAGAAGGTCGCCACCATTTCCAAGGCCTCCATTCAGAAGATCGCCGAGCTGAAGATGCGCGACCTGAACGCCGCGTCTCTGGAAGCCGCCATGAGCATGATCGCCGGTACCGCCCGTTCCATGGGCGTCGTGGTCGGCGAGTAAGGAGGGTGTAAGAAATGTTTAGAGGTAAGAAATATCAAGAGAGCGCCAAGCAGATCGACAAGGCTACGCTGTATGATCCCAAGGAGGGTCTGGAGCTGATCTGCAAGACCGCTTCCGCCAAGTTCGACGAGACCGTGGAGCTGCACGTCAAGCTGGGCGTGGACTCCCGTCACGCTGACCAGCAGGTCCGCGGCGCCATCGTGCTGCCCAACGGCACCGGCAAGTCCGTCCGCGTCCTGGTGTTCGCCAAGGGCGACAAGGCCGAGGCTGCCAAGGCCGCCGGCGCCGACTACGTGGGCGAGATGGACCTGGTGGAGAAGATCCAGAAGGAAAACTGGTTCGACTTCGACGTGGTCGTCGCTACCCCCGACATGATGGGTGTTGTGGGTCGTCTGGGTAAGGTCCTGGGCCCCAAGGGTCTGATGCCCTCTCCCAAGTCCGGCACTGTGACTCCCGACGCCGCTAAGGCCGTTCAGGAGGCGAAGGCCGGTAAGGTCGAGTATCGTCTGGACAAGACCAACATCATCCACTGCCCCATCGGCAAGGTGTCCTTCGGCGCTGACAAGCTGTTTGAGAACTATTCCGCCCTCATCGGCGCCATCATCAAGGCCAAGCCCGCCGCTGCCAAGGGTCAGTATATCAAGTCCTGCGTGGCCGCTTCCACCATGGGCCCCGGCGTGAAGATGAACGCCAACAAGCAGCTGTAATTTTGTGAGGGCACCGCGATACCGACTCCACCGCACAGCTCACCGGCAGATTTCCCGCCGGCCTGCGTTGAAGCCTCTTGAAATACACAAAGTATTCCTGCGAGGCTTCGCCTTGCCCAGCGAAAAATCTGCGCGGAGATCTGAACGGCGGCTCGGTATCTTGGTACCCGGGGCGCTTTCAGGAAGTGTCCTGAAAATGCCGGAAAATTGTTATCTTTGGCTTGACAAGCTGTGAAGCCTTGGATATAATATTGGTTGCGTTCCAAAGACAGCAGGTGGCGAAAGCCGTAAGTCCTGCCGAGGATGGCAAGTCATTTTGATTGCTTTTACCGTCCTCATGTCCTTTGGCATGAGGACGGTTTCCTTTTTGAACGCACCGACAATTCTAACGGAGGTGAAATCAAAGAATGCCCAACGCAAAGGTTCTGTCTGAAAAGCAGGCGATCGTGGCGGCGCTGACCGAAAAGCTGCAGAATTCCGCAGCCGGTGTCATCGTTGATTACAAGGGCATCACCGTGGCAGAGGATACCGAGCTGCGCGCGGAGTGCCGTAAGAACAACATTGAGTACGCTGTCATCAAGAACACCCTGCTGCGTTTCGCTTTCAACAACTGCGGTCTGAACGAACTGGACGATCAGCTCAACGGTACCACTTCTCTGGCTATCTGTGTTGACGATCCCGTCGCCCCGGCCCGTGTGATGGCGGACTACGCAAAGAAGCTGAAGGACAAGTTCGAGATCAAGGGCGGTTTCATGGAGGGCAAGGTCGTCTCCATGGAGACCGTGAACGCGCTGGCGTCCATTCCCGCCCTGCCCGTGCTGCAGGCGCAGGTCCTGGGCACCATGCTGGCCCCTATTTCTGGTCTGGCTTGCGTGCTGAAGCAGATCGCCGAGAAGAACGGCGCTGCCGCCGAGTAATTCGGCCCCCTTTCCATCGCAGGCACAGGGCCTGCACAACATCAATTTAAATCTTACAAATAGGAGGCTATCACAATGTCTGAGAAGATTACTGCTATGATCGAAGAGATCAAGGGTTTGACCGTTCTGGAGCTGTCCGAGCTGGTGCACGCTCTGGAGGAGGAGTTCGGCGTTTCCGCCGCCGCTATGGCTGCTCCCGCTGCCGGCGCTGCTGCTCCCGCCGCTGAGGAGAAGACCGAGTTCGACGTGGTCCTGGCTGGCTTCGACGCCGCTCAGAAGATCAAGGTCATCAAGGTCGTCCGCGAGATCACCGGTCTGGGCCTGGCCGAGGCCAAGGCTGCCGTCGAGGGCGTGCCCCACACCCTGAAGGAAGGCCTGTCCAAGGACGATGCCGAGGCTATGAAGAAGCAGGTCGAAGAGGCCGGCGGCAAGGTCGAGCTGAAGTAAGTTCTTTTGCAAGCAAAAAGCAGCCACCCGACAGGGTGGCTGTTTTTTCGCGGCCGGAACAGCCAGCTTTTCCCGCTTTACAAAGCCCCGCGGCGAATTGCCGGGTGGTCGTAAAACAGTAAAAGCAAAAAATGATGAAAACCTTGTGTTTTCAAGGGGCGGCGTGACTTCGGTCACGCTGTTTCCTTTTTCATCAGTTCATCCAGAGGGATAAAGCCCAGCCCGTCGTACTTGATGTGGATGTGCTGTACCCGCTTGCCGCTGGACTTGTCCGGAGCGTCCACATAGATTGCGGACACCAGCTCCCGCAGAGTATAGCCGTCCAGTTCCTCAATGCCGACATACTTGTGCGCTTTCTGAATGAACTTTTCAAGGTTCTCATTCTGTCGTTCCTGTACTTCAATCTCCTGCTGCAAGGTGATTGCTTCCGCTTCCAACTGCTTCTGCTCCGCTTCATAAGTCTGGCTCAGCGACGCGAATGAAATGACCATTACACTTTTCTTTGCTTTTGCGGTGCAGGGAGCAGTCAAAAAAGTCCTGATCGAGATTGCCGTTGTTGGATGAACCGTACAACATTTTGGAGCCGCAGTCCGCACAGTAAACAAGTCCGGAGAAAATGCTGCTTCTTCCCGTGCGGATCATTCGGTGACGCTGCTGGCGGAGCTCCTGCACCTTTTCAAACACATCATCGTCAATAATGCGCTCGTGGGTATTGGGGAAAATCGCCTGCTTTTCAATGGGATTATCCCTTTGCTTCTTATCCCAGATAGAATTGGTGTAAGTCTTGAAGTTCACCGTGCAGCCTGTGTACTCCCGGCGTTCCAAAATCGCCACAACGGTACTGCGGCAGTCCATCCGGACGCGGGGCGCATTTGCAACACCGCTTCAGAAGCTGCGAGCGCTGCCATCCTATATCGAAATACTGACCGTGCCGATGGCTTTGCGTGTCATCCGCATCGCCGAGACGCTTTCCGCCTCCGCCGAAACACGGGGCATCGACTTAAAGCGCCGCAAGAGCAATTATCTGCCGCTTCGGTTCTCGGCGTGAGATGCTGTGTTCTGTGTCCTGCTGGCGGCATCGGTCTCCGCCGGTCTTATTATTCAACAAAGCCCGTACCAGTTAAACTGATACGGGCTTTGTTATGTTCTGCGTTTATCCGCCCCCCTAACGCTAATAACACAGTGTCTGCAAGGAGCAGAGAAGCACCTTGCCGCCTCTCTGCTCCCGCGCTTGCTTGCTTATTTTCGGGGATTTTCTTCATCGTCCAGCAGGTCGGTCATATTCCGCAGGCTGATGCCCAGGGTGGACCCGTTGTGCAGCAGTGCCGAGGTGGCAGGTGGCAGTACACCCGCCACGCCCAGCGCGATCAGCGTCAGGTTGAAGCCCACGATGAAGCGGTAGCTGCCGTGGATACGCTCCATCAGTGCCTCACCGAGCCTGCGCAGTGTTACCAGCGCAAACAGATCCTCCGAGGCAACGGTGATGTCTGCGATCTCCCGGGCGATGGCCGCGCCGGTGGAGATGGCGATGCCCGCGTCCGCCTCCGACAGAGCAGGGGAGTCGTTGACGCCGTCGCCCACCATGATAACGGTGTGGCCCTTCGCCTTTTCCTGCCGGATAAATGCGGCCTTGTCCTCCGGCAGCACCTCGGCGTACACAGCGTCCACGCCCACCTCGGCAGCCACAGCCTCCGCCGTGCGGCGGTTGTCGCCGGTCATCATCACCACGTTGGCAAAGCCGCTCTCGTGCAGCGCTCTTACCGCCTCCCGCGCCTCCCGGCGCAGGGGATCGTGGATGCAGATCACCGCCGCCAGCTCCCCGTCCATGCAGAGGTACAGGTGGGAGTACGCGGCGGGCAGCGCGTCAAATTTCGCCTGTTCTCCCTCCGGGATGCGGCAGCCCTCGTCCTCAAAGACAAAGTGTGCGCTGCCGATTATGACCTTCTTGCCCTCCACCATACTGGAGATGCCGTGGGCCACCACATACTGCACCTGCGAATGGTACTCCTCGTGGGTGAGCCCGTGCCGCTTTGCCTCCGCCACCACGGCGTTTGCCATGGAATGGGGGTAATGCTCCTCCAGACAGGCGGCAAGTCGCAGCATTTCCGCCTCGTCGTGTCCGCCGAAGGGGATGACCGCCGCCACGGTGGGCGTCGCATAGGTCAGCGTGCCGGTCTTGTCGAACACGATAGTGTCCGCCTTGGCCACCGCCTCCAAAAAGCGTCCGCCCTTGACGGAGATGTGATAGCCACTGCTCTCCCGCATGGCGGACAGCACCGCGATGGGGATGGCCAGCTTCAGGGCGCAGGAGAAGTCCACCATCAGCACCGAGAGCATTTTCGTCACGTTCCGGGTCAGCAGATACGTCAGCACCGTGCCGCCCAGCGTATAGGGCACCAGTCTGTCCGCCATCCGGGACGCCTTGTCCTCGGCGGTGGATTTCAGCTTCTCCGACTCCTCAATCATGTGAACCACCCGGTCATACCGCCCGCTGCCGGAGGATTTCTCCACGGAGATGACGCACTCGCCCTCCTCCGCCACCGTCCCGGCATAGATGGGACTTCCGGGATGCTTGGCCACGGGCATGGACTCGCCGGTGAGGGAGGACTGGTTCACCATGGCCTCTCCCTCCACCACCCGGCCGTCCAGCGGGATCATGCCGCCGGTGCGGATCACGATACGGTCCCCCGGCTTCACATCGGTGATCTTCGTCAGCACCTCGGTGCCGTTTGCCTGCAGCCAGACGCTGTCCACCCGCAGGCTCATGGCGGAGGCAAGATCGGCCACGGACTTTTTGTGGGTCCACTCCTCCAGAATTTCGCCCAGATGCAGCATGAACATGACAGAGCCTGCGGTGGCAAAATCGCCCCGTGCCATGGACACCGTGACGGCGGTGGCATCCAGCACGGCGACGGACAGTTTGCCGTGCCACAGTGCCGAAAGCCCCTCCCGGATGTACTTTACGGAGCGGAGCAGTGCCAGCGCCGTGGTGATGGGCGCAGGCAGGAACAGCTTGGAGATACACCGCCGCATAACAGCGACCGCCAGCTTGTCCTCAAACTCCCGGTTCAGTGCCCGGGAGGTATGCTCCGGCACCAGCTCCATAGCTTCCGCCTTGGCGAAGGAGAATACTGCCAGCGCACGGAGTATGCTTCCACGCTCCGCGTCATAGAGTACCACCGCGTCCTGCGTCCGGTCGTAGACCCTGACCGCTTGTACGCCGTCCTGGGCGCGCAGATAGTATTCCAGCACATCTGCTTGGGATAACGTCATCCGCCCGCAGCACAGGTGTACCCGCAGCCGTCCGGCCGTTTCGTGTAGGATCTTGCACTTCATGGCTCACTCCGCCTTGCTTTCCTCCGCAGAAGCGTCCTCCACCACAGCGGCAGCCTCCGCCTCTGCGCGGCATTCGTTGATGGCCTTCGCATCGGCGTAAACATCCTCCGCACCCTCACGCACCGCCGTGACCGCTTTCATCACGCCCTCCTTGGCACGCAGTGCGGCAGCAGTGGTGTGGGCGTAGACTTTCTTGGCATCCTTGCTGCCCAGCAGCTTGATACCCGCTGTGCCGAACAGCACGCCTGCTGCAAATAAACCGAGTTTTTTCATAATAAATGACCTCCTAAAATAAGAATACATATTTCAAACCGATGGCCGCGATGGCGGCATCGGAATGATCTTACTGTTTCTTCTTCCCGAAGCTACTCTCAAAACAACGGTGTAATCAACGCCCATATGTCCCAAAGCATCCCGGTGTATTTCATTACCTGCCGCCGAATTTGATCCTCACGATCTGCATTTTCATCATTCCGTCACCGACTTTTGCAAGAAGCCGGAAAAAGCCGCTGACGGATGGATCGCGGAGATCGTTGTAGCCCAACATATAGCCCCGGCTGGTGACCTGCAAGTGGCTACTCCACGCGTTTATCTCTTTGGGAGCGTCGGAAACCGCGAAATAAGCGCCCACATCCTTGATCTTCGCACTCTTGAGCCATGTCTTGGCAATCATCTTCACCGCCGCCCGATTCGCAGCGTCAAACACCAGCACACCGCCGGGGAAAGCGTCTGCCATACCCTGCACAAGAGCTTTGACCTGCTCGGTCAGGAAGTAATAGAACACGCCGGAGGCAAAGAATACCGCGCCGTTTGAAGAGTCAATTTTTCTAAACCATTCGGTATTGTTCAAATCGCATGGGATATTTTCCTCACGCTCCCCGGCGGGCAAAAGCTCGTTACGCACGGCTATGACATCGGGAAAGTCCAGATTGTAAATGTTACAGCTGCCGTTGTCGCAGCTTCTTCCGGTGCCGTCCAGCCCGCAGCCCAGATTGATCACCGCCGCATTGGGGTGGGTCTTCAGGTAGTCCCGCACTTCCCATGCCAGATCGTTCTGCCGCATGGCGACCTCCAGCGAGCCGAAGCGCTGCATCGGGCTGCGGGAATTTTTCTCTGCCTCGGAAAAGTCGTAGTCGATCCGGTCAATCAGGCGGATGGACGTCTCGTCCCGGTAGAGGTTCGGATACAGCTCCGAGCAGACCTTCCGCGCATACAGCGGAATGATCAGCGTCTCCTGTACGGTGTTTTTCTCAATTTTGTGTTTCATAAGCACCTCCGCGCCTATCCAAGCGCCACATCCAGCACCATCATGACGCTGAAGCCCGCGGCAAAGAAAACCGTGCCGATGTTGGAGTGCTTTCCCTGTGACATTTCGGGGATCAACTCCTCTACCACCACATAGAGCATGGCGCCCGCTGCAAAGCTCAGCAGATACGGCAGCGCCGGGATCACAAGCTGCGCCGCGAGAAGCGTCAGCACCGCGCCGATAGGCTCGACAACGCCGGAAAGCACACCGCCGAGAAATGCTCGGCCCTTGCGTTCCCCCTCCGCCCGGAGCGGCATGGAGATGATCGCCCCCTCGGGAAAATTCTGAATGGCGATGCCAAGGGACAGGACAAGCGCGCTGGCCGCCGTGATCTGCGTGTTCCCCGCAAGAAAGCCCGCGTACATGACGCCAACTGCCATTCCCTCCGGAATGTTATGCAGGGTCACCGCCAGCACCATCATGGTGCTGCGGCTCAGCCTGCTTTTCGGGCCCTCCGACTGATTGCTTCCCACATGAAGGTGGGGAATCAGATGGTCAAGCAGGAGCAAAAACAGCACGCCGACCCAGAAGCCGATAAAGGCGGGGAGAAAAGACAGCTTGCCCATGCCCTCCGACTGCTCAATGGCAGGGATCAGCAGGCTCCAGATGGACGCCGCCACCATCACTCCGGCGGCAAAGCCCGCAAGGGCGCGCTGTACCAGATCGCCAAGGGATTTTTTCATGAAGAACACGCAGGCCGAGCCCAGTGCTGTTCCCAGGAAAGGGATCATGATTCCAATAAAGGTTTCCATTCGTCTCACCGCCTTTGCGTTGCAGTATTATTTGTTTCTCCTGAAGCCCGCCTCATCCCGATATTCGGGATGTTCCTTTAAGTAGGGGTCCTTATCGCCGCAGATGGTATAATCGCATCGGCAGCCATCCACGCAGGTAGTCGTCCGCACCAGCCTTGCGTGGAGCAGCTCCATGGAAGCATAGTCCACATTGCACAGGGCGGGCATGATGTCCGTAAGGCCGTGCCAGATGGCAAACTCCGCTGCCGGACACGACGTAAATTCATAATAAATAGGATTGTCGGTTTCATAAGGCGCAACCGACATCTCGTAATCGTGCCATTTGTCGCAGCCGCCTTTCGCCCGCACAAACGCCTTGTACATCAGCTTCCTCCAGAACGGCTTGTTGCAGTCCACGAACCGCAGCCTGCGGAAGATTGGCAGAATCAGATTTTCCTCCATCTCCTCGATCTCATGGAACGATGTAACGGCTTTGCAGACTGTGTAGTAGCTCATGATGGCAATGCAGTCGTAGGTGCCGCTGACGCCGTTGTGGAAGTTCTTTTTGCCGCCCAAGTCGGTGCGCCAGTCGGAGAGAAAGACCGCGTACTGCCGCTGCACCTTTTCCCATACTGTCTCCCGCTCCGCTTCCGGGTAGTGCAGGGCGATTTTCGCCAGGATTTCTTTCTTGCAAGGCTTTGAATACAGCACATGGCTTTTGCGGTCGAATAGGAACTTCTCGTCTTTCATCTGTTTGTTTTCGTCCTTGCTTTCTGTTTTGCGCACGAAATCGTTTAGTCCGCTTTTCGGCAGACAAACCATGCCATGCTTTTCAGGTTTCCCATGTCCACATCCGTATACATTCCATCCAGCCGTGCTTTCAGACTGGAAACCGTCTCATAGGGCGGCGTGAAAAAACCTGCCTTTTCATAAATATGCCGGACAAACCAATCCGTCCGCTTGTGCTCGCCCTTCACATAAAAGCAGCCGCAGAATGTCCCACCGGGTCTCAAAACCCGGAAAACCTCCCGATAAGCGGCTTCCTTGTCCGGAAAAGCATGAAAGCCGTTCAGCGACAAAACGATGTCGAAGGTGTCGTCTGCATAGGAGAGTGCTCCCACATCTCCCTGCCGGAAGGTTACATTTTTCAGGTGCAGGCGGTCAGCCTTTTCCCGTGCCTGCCTCATCATATCGGGCGAATAATCGAGACAGGTAATGTCCGCCTCCGGCATAGTCTGATAAACCGGCATGGTCAGAATACCTGTTCCCACCGGCACCTCAAGCAGCTTGCCCGTGAAATTACTTGGAATACCGGACAGTGCTTTTTCCAGATAATCGTCGTTTTCCGCCTTGTTCATTGCCCACACCAAGCGGCACACCGCTTTCCCGCTCAGGGTGGAGCAGGTGATCATGCCGTCATAAAAACTGTTTCCGCCCGTCATTCGGTACGCACCGCGAATGGCCTCTTTTCGTTCCATGGTTTTCTCTCCGTGTTTCAATCAACACACGACCGTTTCCGGTCTCATTTCTTCAAAAAATCTACAATCTTTACGAAGTCCTCCTTTGCCTCCTTGAAGATCGGCAGCATACAGTAGCAATGCACCATCTTCGGGCGGGCGGACACCGTATAGGGGACATTTGCCCGTTTGCAGGCTTCCTCAAAGTCCGGCAAAGCACCGTAGAGCACCTCGTCGGCAGAATAGAAGAAGTGGATATCGCCTACGCCGGTAAAATCTCCCCGGGAGCCGGAGAGCATATAGTCCGGCACATTCTCGCAGCCATGCCGCATGATTTTTTCCACTGTCACCATAAAGGCATAGTCGATGGAAACGTCCCGTTCATTGAGCGCCTGCATCCGTACCTTTTCCGCGTCGTTCCACGGCACTTCGCCGGGGGATACGGCGACGATGTGTCTCGGCTGCGGCAGCGGCTCTGGCTGCGCGTTGTTGTGCGCCGCGATCCCCAAAGCCAGCGCACCGCCAGAGGAAAAGCCACAAGTACTGACATTTCCGCCGCCGTACAGTGTAATCATTTTTCGATAGCATTCGTACACCATCGCGTAGGTTTCAGTAATGCAGTGTTCCATGCAGAGCGGGTAAAACGGAAACCACACATCACAGCCGGTCTCGCGGCAGAGCTTACGCATCACAGGCAGGTCGCCTTTGTCCGGACCGATCACCATGCCGCCGCCAAAGAAATAGAGAATCGCGCGCTCGGACGGCTTTTCATTCTCTCTGACAATCAGGCAGGGGAAGCCGTTTACCGCGATCGTTTCATAATATGCCTTGCGGTCGGTGGGCGTAAAAACGCCGCGATGCCGGTTCTGCTTTTCAATTTCCTTTCGCAGTGCATCCTCCGGCAAGGCGAACGCCTTTTTCGCGCCGGAGAGCTTGTATACGCTGCGTAAGATAGATGCAAAGATACTCATGATTTAGCCCCCTCATTTCTGCGCTGTGACGCAGAGCCAGCCTTTCTTTTTGTGTATCTGCACCTCGTGAAAGCCCGCCTGCTCCAGATACGCCTTCAGCTCGGTGTCCTTATAGATGGTCATGCCACCGATGATCTCCGTCCACCTCTCGTCCTTGTCCGTGTCGCCGTTTGCTTCGTTGCAGATGAGAAATGTCCCGCCGGGCTTCAGCACCCGGTAAACCTCCCGGAAGCACTGCGGCAGATCAGGCCAGAAATAGACGGTCTCAAAGGCCGTTACCGCATCGAACCAGTTATCAGCAAACATCATATCCGCCACGCTGCCTTGCAGGACAGCGCAGCGTCCCTCCGCTATGGCGGCCTCGTTGACCTTTTTGGATTTCTCCACGCTGACGGGGGAATAGTCAATGCCCTTGACAATACCCTGCGGGCATTTTTTCAGCAGCCTTTTCATGTTTGCCCCGCCGCCGCAGCCGCAGTCCAGCACCTTGGCGTCCGGCGCAGCATTCAGAAATTGAAGCCCCCACCGGGCCACGGCGCTGTGACCGAGATTCATCATGGCGACCATGAGTTTCCCGCCAAAGCCCTCGGGCTTTCTGGTGTTCTCAAAAAATGACATCTTATCACACCTCCGATTTCACACATTCCGCATAGGTCAGCGGGAAGGATGCCTTCAGAACAGCGCTTTTCCGCACCGTCCAGCCATTCTGACTTAGAAAGCGCAGGTATTCCGCACTCGTCCACTTGCTGTGGAGAGGAAAGCCTGCCAGCTTCATGAAAAAGGCTTTGACCTTGCCGGAAAACGAGTTTCCCGCGTGGGTGAAGGTCGGCGAGATGAGCACACCATCGTCCTTCAGCACCCGGCGGATCTCGGCAAGGGCTTTCTCCGGCTGCGGCACGATGTGCAGCGCGTTGGACACGATCACCACATCAAAGGACTGGTTCGCATAGGGCAGGCGGAACATATCCTGCACGGAGAAGTGCAGCTTGGCAGAGCGGTTATCCCGCTTCGCCTCGGTGATCATCTCCGGGGAGGCGTCCGTCGCCTCGATGTGCGCCGCCGCGTTCACGATGTGTTTTGCGATCAATCCCGTGCCGGTAGCAAGCTCCAGCACCGTCTTGTGCCGCACGACTGGCTGGATCATCTCATACATCGTTTCGTATGCCGCCCCGCCTTTTCGCATAAACCGGTCGTACCGACCGGCATTTTTGTCCCAGAAATTCTTGTGTTCTCGCATCTCTTTCATTCCTTTTGGCGTTAGATGTATCTAACCTATACGCACACATCTTTCAGTTAGATGCAGCTAACTATCGTGTCTTGGAAAAGCCGCATTTCTGCGGCCTTTCGCTTATTCAAATAACTCCCTGCAAGCACCGTACACCAGCGTTTCCAGCACCTGCGGGTACAGTCCTCCTATTTGCTCCTTGTGGGAGACGGTCAAGATCAGTCCCCGTACCGTGGCGGCAGCCAAAGGGATGCCGCGATTCGGCACAAGGTCATATTTCTCCAAAAGCAGACGGATGTGCGTCTCGTCATCGTGGTAATGGACATTTTTGATGTCATCCGGCAATCTCTGTAAAAGCAACTTGGCGTCATGTTCAATGAAAACCATGTCGCCGGTATCGGACAGCCGCCGGCAGACGGCAAGAACCGCCTTTGCCGCACGCTCCGACGGCGGCAAGCCGTTTGCTTCGCTCAGTGCATGGTCAGCCACTCCGTAAAGCTCGGAGTGGATACTTTCCAGAACCGCGAAGAAGGCCATCTCCTTGGATTCGTAGAATTTATAAAACGAGCCCTTCGCAATGCCGACCGCCTTCGTCAGCTGATCCACTGAGGTTTTCTTCATCCCCAGTGTGACGGCGCAGCGTCTTGTTTCCTTCAGCAGCGCCTTGTGAAGTTGTTCTGTTTCATAGTCGGTAAAAGCCAAGGTCGCACCCCCATGAAAAATGACCGTTTTGGTTCTTCTGGTCATATTATATAATGACTCTTTCTGTTTTGCAAGGGGTATGGAGAAAAAATCTCTAATCAAAAGGAGTGCAGTGTTGCAGAAAGAGACGACGGAATTCCGGTAATCGTTGTCGCCGTTGTAAAAGAAACTATATCGTATGACTTAATTATACTCGAAATCTGTGAATAAATCTATTGCTTTCAGTTAAGGGCAAAAAAATAACGGGTACTCAGCTTTTACGCCGAATACCCGTTATTTCGTTGCCAACCCTGCCTGACAGATGCTCATTTCGTAATTTCGGTCTAAACCTGTTTTACGAACACCCGTCTAAAGGCGTCCTTTCCTTTTATACACTTTCACATTTCCTGAGCCTGTAATTGGAGGCGGTCGGCGATCATGGCGATGAATTCGGAGTTTGTGGGCTTGCCCTTCGCGGAGTTCA
>OBDA01000032.1_pt1 | contig 24957 bp, 20 predicted proteins | sample 1503151 | NCBI WGS metagenome assembly OBDA01 (sample SAMN01760947, study PRJEB22395) | human gut metagenome
GCGGCGACCTGGCGCTGATGGCCGAAGGCCGGCTGCGGCTGCAATACCTCAGCGACAGCGCGAGCCTGATCAAGGGCGATGTGATCGTCACGTCCGGACTGGGCGGCTACTATCCCGCCGGGCTGGTGATCGGTACGGTGGAGTCCGTGCAGACGGATGACGGCGGGCTGGCGCGGTACGCGGTGCTCTCGCCCAAGTGCGATGTGGCGGCGATACAGGAGATGTTTATCATCACGGATTTTGACGTGATCCAATGACGGAGGACGGCTATGACACGGCGGGCGATACTGCTGAAGTGGATATTGTACTGTCTGTGCGCGCTGGCGCTGGCACTGCTGCAGGGGCTGGTGCTGGTATACGTGCGGGCATGGGGCGTGCACCCGTTCCTGCTGCCGGCCATCGCGGTGATACCGGCCACGCTGGAGCGCAACGAGCAGGCGCTGCTGTATGCGGTATTCTTCGGGCTGGCGTGCGACCTTCTCTCGCCGGTGGCGGGCCTGCCCTGCTTTTACGCGCTGGCGTTCCTGCTTGGCGCGGCGGCAGCGTGGCTGCTGAGCGGGCAGGTCATCATGGCGGGCGTGGTGTGCTCGCTGGTGGTGACAGGCGTATGTATGCTGCTCTGCGGACTGCTGCACATGGCGGTGCTGGCGGGACACAGCGGCGCGGGGCTGACCGCGGCGGGCCTGCTGCTGGGCAGGGAGCTTTTGGTATCGCTGCCCTTCGCGGCGGCAGCGCACCCGCTGTTCCGGTGGGCACAGCGGCGGACACTGAGCGAATGACCATAGGAGAACCAAACTATGATGAAAAATCCTCACCCCTCCCGGCGGCGGGTATATGTGCTGCTGGGGTTTTTCTGTGCGTTTCTGGTGCTGTTTTTTGCGGTGCTGTATGACGCACAGGTGGTACACGGCAGCGAAAATCGGGCCAGATCCATCACCAGCAACACCGCCAGCGAAACGGTGACCGCCTCCCGGGGCATCATCACCGACCGGAATGGCAAGGTGCTGGTGAGCAACCGGCTGGCCTATACGCTGGTGGTAGACAAGAGCAGCTTCGGCAAGGACGATGCCGCGCTGAACGACGCCATCTGGCAGCTGATACAGCTGTGTCAGGAGCAGGGCGTCACATGGAACGAAACCCTGCCCATGACCACAGGGTCCTCTCCCCAGCTGACCAGCAAAAGCCTGACCGAGAGCTTCCGGGAGTATCTGGAGGACAACAAGCTGCCCACGGACGGCGGCAGCGCGGAAGTGCTGGCCGCCATGCGGAAGCTCTACAAGGTCGATGACAGCTATACCGACGCGCAGGCGCGGCTGATCGTGGGCGTGCGGTATGAACTGGACGGGCGCAGCAGCTACACCTTTGCCGAGGATGTATCCACGGAGCTGCTGGGCCGCATCACCGACGGAAAGTACCGGGGCGTGACCATCAAGACAGCGGCGGCGCGGGTGTACAACACCAAGCTGGCGGCGCACATTCTGGGCACCGTGGGCGCCATATGGCAGGAGGAGTGGCGCAGCGACGAGAGCACCGGCTATGTGGGCTACGCCGACAAGGGCTACAATATGAATGACCTGGTGGGCAAGGACGGCGTGGAGAAGGCCTTTGAGGAATATCTCCACGGCAATGACGGCAAGCGGCTCATCACCACCGACGAGAACGGCAAGATCACCGGCGAGCTGTACACCCGGGAGCCCCAGCCCGGCGGCACCGTGGCGCTGACCATCGACATCGACCTGCAGCAGGTGGTGGAGGACACGCTGGCCAGTACCATTCAGGGCATGATCGACAAGGACAGCAACGAGCGCGGCGGCGCGGCGGCGGTCATCCAGGTCGGCACCGGTGAGGTACTGGCCATGGCCAGCTACCCCACCTACGATCTGGAGACGTTCAACCAGGACTATGATGAGCTGGTGAAGGACGAACGCCTGCCCATGTTTAACCGGGCCACCCAGGGCGTGTACGCCCCCGGCTCCACCTTCAAGCTGTGCACGTCCGTGGCGGCGCTGGAGGAGGGCATCATCACCCCCAGTACCATTATCGAAGACAAGGGTATCTACACCTACTATGTGGACCCGCAGCCCATGTGCTGGATCTGGCGGCAGGCCCACACCACCCACGGGCGCATCAACGTCAGTCAGGCCATCGTGGACTCCTGCAACTACTTCTACTACGAGGTGGGCCGGCTGACAGGCATCAAGAAGCTGGACGAGTACGCCACAGCCTTCGGCCTGGGGCAGTCCACGGGCATTGAGATCGGCGACGTCAGCGGCGTGCTGGCCTCCCCGGAGTGGGCGGAGGCCCACGACCGGGAGTGGACCGACGGCCAGACCATCACGGCGGCCATCGGCCAGTCCTACAACCTGTTCACCCCCCTGCAGCTGGCCAACTATGTGGCCACGCTGGTGTCCGGCGGCGAGCACTATGTGGCACATCTTCTGAAAAACGTAAAATCTTATGATAATTCACGAGTTATCGGCGTATATGGCAAGGGGCCGCTGAACGACCTGAACATCTCGGACAGCACCATGGCGGCGGTGACCAAGGGTATGCACGATCTGACCTACGACTCCCTGCGGAGCGCCTTTTCCCGCTGTGTGGTGGAGGCCGGCGCCAAGACCGGCTCGGCCCAGGTGGGTACGGATATCGCCAACGGCACCTTTGTGGCCTACGCCCCCTATGACGATCCGGAGATCGCCATCGCCATCGTGGTAGAGAAGGGCGGCAGCGGCAGTCTGCTGGCCAATGCGGCCGTGGACATCATCAACGCCTGGTTCACCCGGGATGGCACCGGCACCACCGCCGCCGGCGAGGACGCGCTGATGCGGTAAATCTGTTATAGAGACAAGAGGCACACATGGGACCCTATTTCAATTCGAGAGACAAACATTATAAAGACCCCTTCGGCGCCGTCCCCTGCGGCGCCGAAGTGCGCTTTGCGCTGGCGGACGACACCTACTACGGCTGCGAGCTGCTGGTGCTCCGGGAGTTCGCAGGCACGGAGGACACGTGCGCCCTGCCGCCGGCGGAGGGCGGCTTCGCCGGCACATACACCGCACCGGCTGACGGTGAGCTGTGTTGGTACTGCTTCCGCCTGACGGACGTGGACGGACGCTGCGTGTGGTACGGCAAAAATGGCGTGCAGGACGCGCCGGAGAAGGCGGCACGCTGGCAGCTGACGGTATACGAGCCCTCCCCCGCCCCGGACTGGTTCGGGCGCGGCGTGACGTACCAGATCTTCCCGGATCGGTTCCGCCGTGTATCCATGCCGGACGTGAGCCATATGCCCGGGCACCGGTGGCTGCACCGCGGCTGGAACGAGCAGCCGGTGTTCCTTCCGGACGAGCACGGGCAGATCACCAACCGCGACTTCTTCGGCGGCTCGCTGCAGGGCATCACGGAGAAGCTGGACTATCTGGCGGGCCTGGGTGTGACGACACTGTATCTGAACCCCATTTTTGAGGCCGCCAGCAACCACCGCTACGACACCGGCGACTATCGGGCCATCGACCCGCTGCTGGGCACAGAGGCTGACTTCCGCGCCCTGTGCACCGCCGCCCATCAGCGTGGGATGCGTGTGATACTGGACGGCGTGTTCAACCATACCGGCAGCAACAGCCGGTACTTCAACGCCGAGGGCTACTATCCGGAGCCGGGGGCGGCCCAGAGCCGGGACTCACAGTATTACAGCTGGTACAGCTTCCACCCGTGGCCGTCGGACTACGACGCCTGGTGGGGCGTGAAGACCCTGCCCGCCGTCAATGAGGCGCAGCCGGCTTACCGTGACTTCATCTTCGGCGATCAGGACAGCGTGGTCCGGCATTGGCTGCGCTGCGGCGCGGACGGCTGGCGGCTGGATGTGGCCGACGAGCTGCCCGGCGACTTTATCGAGGGCATCCGCTTGGCCATCGACGCGGAAAAGCCAGGGGCTTACCTGCTGGGTGAGGTCTGGGAGGACGGCAGCAACAAGATCGCCTACTCCCAACGGCGCAGATACCTGCTGGGCCGCCAGGTCCACGGCCTGATGAACTACCCCTTCCGCACGGCCCTGCTGAACTGGCTGGCCGGCGGCGACGCCGCGGCCTTCCGCGACAGCATGGAGACGATTCGTGAGAACTACCCGCCCTTCGCCTTCTATGGCGCCATGAACTTCCTGGGCACCCACGACACAGCGCGCATTCTGACGCTGCTGGGCGCGGAGGGCACACCGAAAACCAAAGCGGAGCGTGCGGCGTACCGCCTCTCCCCCACTGAGCTGGCCCGGGGCCTGGCAAAGCTCCGTCTGGCGGGAATGCTGCTCTACAGCTTCCCCGGCTCTCCCACCCTCTTCTACGGCGATGAGGCCGGCGTGCAGGGCTTCGAGGATCCCCTGAACCGGGGCGCCTTCCCCTGGGGCAGCGAGGACGCGGCGCTGACGGACTTCTTCCGCACTCTGGGACAGCTGCGGCGAACGCGGGAGAGCCTGCGCTCGGGCGCCTTGCGCTATCTGCTGGCCCGAGGCGGCGCTCTGGCCATCGAGCGTGAGTGCGGAGGCGAGCGCACGGTAACGGCGCTGAACGCCGGGGACGCACCGGCAGACCTGACGCTGGCCTGGGACGCGCCCACCGCGCAGGACGCGGTGACCGGGCAGCGATTTCTTGTCATCGACGGGAAAGCGCACCTGACATTGCCGCCGCTGGACGGCGTGATACTGGTATAAGGAACGGGGCGGTTGTTTCACGTGAAACAGCCGCCCTGTTTTTGTCCCTTTATGTTTCACGTGAAACAAAAGGGCGAAAATTTGCATTTTCCCTCTTGAAACCCTCCATGCAGGTGGTATATACTATCATAATGAACTCAGACAGAAAGAGGAATTTGCTGTGGCGAAAATCATTGCGATCGTAAATCAGAAGGGCGGCGTGGGCAAGACCACCACCTGCGTAAACCTGGCCGCCGCCGTAAAAGCCGCTGGCAAGCGGGTGCTGCTGTGCGATTTTGACCCCCAGGCCAACGCCACCAGCGGCATGGGCGTGGACAAGACCACCAGCAACGGCGTCTACGATGCGCTCATCAACGGCGCAGAGACGGCCCAGCTGATCGTGACCACGCCCTATGGCGACGTGCTGCCAAGCAGCAAGGCGCTGGCCGGCGCCGGCGTGGAGATGATCAACATGGAGGACCGGCAGTTCCTGCTGAAGGCCGCGCTGCGGCAGGTAGCGGACAATTACGATTTCATTTTCATCGACTGTCCGCCCTCGCTGGAGCTGCTGACGCTGAACGCACTGTGCGCCGCCAACAGTCTGCTGGTCCCGGTGCAGGGCGAGTATTACGCGCTGGAGGGACTCAGCGACCTGATGAACACCGTGCGTATCGTGCGGCGCAGCATGAACCCGGGGCTGGAGATCGAGGGCGTTCTGCTGACCATGTTCGATGGCCGCACCAACCTGTCCATTCAGGTGGCCCAGGAGCTGAAGCGATTTTTTGCCGGGAAGGTGTACAGCACCGTGATCCCGCGGAACGTGCGGCTCAGCGAGGCGCCCAGCCACGGCAAGCCCATCACCGCCTATGACAAGACCTGCCGGGGCGCGGACGCATACACGGCGCTGGCGGCGGAATTTTTGCGGAAGAACAACTGCTGAAAGGAGACGCGGTATGGCGAACACAAAAGGTCTGGGCAAGGGACTGAGCGCACTGCTTGGTGACGACGTCATCGCCGCCAAGGACGAGCGCGCCTCCTCCCTGCTGCTGCCCATCAGCCAGGTGGAGAGCTGCTCCACCCAGCCCAGAAAGAGCTTTGAGCCGGAGGCCCTCAGTGACCTGGCGGACTCCATCCGGATACACGGCATCATCCAGCCGCTGACCGTGCGGAAGCTGCAATCCGGCTACTATCAGATCATCGCCGGTGAACGGCGGTGGCGGGCGGCGCGGATGGCCGGGCTGACACAGGTGCCCGTGGTGGTCATCGAGGCCGACGACCGCAAGGCCATGGAGCTGGCCATGATCGAAAACCTCCAGCGAGAGGATCTGAACCCCATTGAGGAGGCCGAGGGCTACCGGGTGCTGACGGAGCAGTACGGCATGACCCAGGACGAGTGCGCGCAGCGGGTGGGCAAGTCCCGCCCCACCGTGGCCAACGCCCTGCGCCTGCTGGGGCTGACCGAGCCGGTGCGGGCCATGGTGGAGGACGGACGGCTGTCCGCCGGACACGCCCGCGCCCTGTTGACGCTGGGCAGCAAGCAGCAGCAGGCCGCCGCGGAGACGGTGGCCAAGGACGCCCTCTCTGTCCGCCAGACGGAGCTGCTGGTGAAAAAACTCACCGCCGAGAAAAAAGAAAAGCCCCAAAAGGACGCGCTTTCCGTCAATTATGTTGAGGAGGCCGCCCGTGAGCTGGGCGAAAAGCTGGGCCGCCCCTGCCGCATCGTCAACGGCAAGAAAAAGGGCCGCATCGAGCTGGAATACTACGGCACCGAGGACCTGAACGCCCTGCTGGAGGCCCTGGAGAAGCTGGGAAAGCGATAAGCGTTTCACGTGAAACATCATCGAATAGAGGTATAGAATATGCTTGACATCAAGTTTATCCGGGAGAACCCGGACCTGGTAAAGGAGAATATCCGCAAGAAGTTCCAGAACGCCAAGCTGCCCCTGGTGGACGAGGTCATCGCCCTGGACAGCGAGCGCCGCGAGGCCATCAACGAGGGCGAGGCCCTGAAGGCCGAGCGCAACAAACTATCCAAGGCCAACGGCCCCCTGTTCGGCAGGCTGAAAAAGTGCGCCGACGAGGCGGAGAAGGCCGCCCTTCAGGCGGAGATCGATGCCAACAACGCCGCCGTAAAGGCCAACGCCGAGCGCATGACCCGTCTGGAGGAGAAGAAGGCCAACGCCGAGGCGGCTATGAACAAGCTGCTGCTGGTCATCCCCCAGATGATCGACGAGTCCGTGCCCATCGGTCCGGACGACAGCTGCAACGTAGAGGTGGAGCGCTTCGGCGAGCCCAAGACCCCGGACTTCCCCATCCCCTACCACACGGAGATCATGGAACGCTTTGACGGCGTGGATATGGACGCCGCCGCCCGTGTATCCGGCAACGGCTTCTATTACCTGATGGGCGACATCGCGCGGCTGCACTCCGCCGTCACCGCCTATGGCCGTGACTTTATGATCGACAAGGGCTTCACCTACTGCATCCCGCCGTTTATGATCCACGGCAACGTGGTGGAGGGCGTGATGAGCCAGACGGACATGGACGCCATGATGTACAAGATCGAGGGTGAGGACCTGTACCTGATCGGCACCAGCGAGCACTCCATGATCGGCAAGTTCATCGATCAGATCCTGCCGGAGGACAAGCTGCCCCAGACGCTGACCTCCTACTCCCCCTGCTTCCGCAAGGAAAAGGGCGCCCACGGCATCGAGGAGCGTGGCGTGTACCGCATCCACCAGTTCGAAAAGCAGGAGATGATCGTGGTCTGCAAGCCCGAGGACTCCAAGGCCTGGTACGAGAAGATGTGGCGCTGGTCCGTGGAGCTGTTCCGCAGCCTGGATATCCCTGTGCGGCAGCTGGAGTGCTGCTCCGGCGATCTGGCGGACCTGAAGTGCAAGTCCTGCGACATCGAGGCCTGGTCCCCCCGCCAGCAGAAGTACTTTGAGGTGTGCTCCTGCTCCAACCTGGGCGACGCCCAGGCCCGCCGCCTGAAGATCCGCGTCCGCGGCGAGGACGGCAAACTGTACCTGCCCCACACCCTGAACAACACTGTGGTGGCCCCGCCCCGTATGCTCATCGCCCTGCTGGAGAACAACCTGCAGGCGGACGGCTCCGTGCTGGTACCCAAGGCGCTGCAGCCCTACATGGGCGGCAAGGAGCGCCTGGTACCGCTGCGCTGATAGCGTATCGTAATAGTTATCCGTAATTATACTTTTAGTATAGGAGCTTTTACACATGAAGAAGTTTTTTGCGGAATTCAAGGAATTCGCCATGCGCGGCAACGTCATGGACATGGCCGTCGGCGTGATCATCGGTACCGCGTTCGGTAAGATCACCACCTCTCTGGTGAACGATGTGTTCATGCCCCTGATCGGCCTGCTCATCGGCGGCGTGGATCTGGGACAGCTGAATATCGTGCTGAAGCCTGAGGTGCTGGACGAGGCAGGCAAGGTGGTCACCGAGGCTGTTACCCTGGGCATCGGCACGTTTCTGAGCACGGTCATTGACTTTGTTCTGGTGGCCTTCGTCATCTTCCTGATGGTCAAGGCCATCAACCAGCTGCACAAGCTGGGCAAAAAGGACGAGGAGCCGCAGGAGGAGGAAGAACCGGCTCCCACCAGCGAGGAGCTGCTCACCGAGATCCGCGACCTGCTGAAAGAGCAGCAGAAATGAGGGATATCCTGACCGCCGGGCTGACGGCGCTGGGGTTGGATACCGCCGCCGCGCCGCAGCTGGAGCGCTATGCCGCGCTGCTGCTGGAGAAGAACAAGGTCATGAACCTGACGGCCATCACCGATGAACGGGACGTGGCCACCCTGCACCTGCTGGACTGCGCCGCGCTGCTGGCGCAGGCGGACATGCGGGGTAAGACCGTCATCGACGTAGGCACCGGCGCAGGCTTTCCCGGCATGGTGCTGGCGATCTTAACGCCGGATGCCCGCTTCACGCTGCTGGACAGTCTGGGCAAGCGGGTGGACTTCCTGAAGGAGGTCCAGACAGACCTGGAGTTGAAAAATGTGACCTGCGTTCACGCCCGGGCGGAGGAATTCGCCGCGCAGCACCGGGAGCAGTTCGATCTGGCGGCCTCCCGTGCCGTGGCTCAGCTGAACGTACTGTGCGAGCTGACGCTGCCGCTGGTAAAGGTAGGCGGACAGTTCGCCGCCATGAAGTCCGTCTCCACCGACGAGGAGATACGTCAGGCCCACAGCGCCATCGCCCAGCTGGGCGGACAGCTCTCCGGCGTCACGGACTACACCGTGCCGGAGACGGACGTGGTGCACCGCATCGTATCCATCGAAAAAACACAGCACACACCGAAGCAATTTCCCCGGGCCTTTGCCCGGATCAAAAAAGCGCCGCTGGTATAAGCGGCCCGTGAAAGGAGGAAGTCCATGGGCAAGATCATCGCCGTGGCGTCCGGTAAGGGCGGCACCGGCAAGACCACCTTCACCGCCAACGTGGCGCTGGCGCTGGCCCACATGGGGCAGCGGGTGCTGTGCCTGGACTGCGATATCACCCTGCGGAACCTGGATCTGGCGCTGGGGCTCAGCGACCGGGCGCTGATGGACTTCTCCGACGTGCTGGAGGGCCGCTGCACCCTGCATGAGGCGGCGGTGCCCCATGAGCGATACCCCTCCCTCTCCCTGCTGACCGCACCCATGGCCGACCGCCCGCTGTCCCTGTCGGTGCCGAAGCTGCAGGCGCTGGCGCGTGAGATACGGGAAAGCTACGACTGGTGCCTGATCGATGCGCCCGCCGGACTGGGCCAGGGCTTCCAGATGGCAGCGTGCATGGCCGACCAGGTGATCGTCATCACCACCACGGACGTGTCCGCCATGCGGGACGCCCAGCGCACCGCCGCAGAGCTGTCCGCCTTCCCCAGCGGGACGGTGCATCTGGTGGTGGGCCGCGTGTCCAAAAAGGTGCTGCGTCAGCTGCACACCACCATCGACGACGCCATCGACGCGGCGGGCCTGCCGCTGCTGGGCGTGATACCGGAGGACCCGGACGTCCCCTACTGCCTGAACCGCGGACTGGTGCTGCGGGAGCAGAACTACTACGCCGCCCGGGCCTATGAAAACATTGCGAAACGCATCATGGGGCAGAAAACCCCGCTGATGAAGATATAAGGAAAGGAGCCCTCCATGAATATTGCATTGATGGCACACGACAATCGGAAAGAGCTGATGGTCCAGTTCTGCACCGCCTACTGCGGCATCCTGGCCAAGCACACCCTCTGCGCCACCGCCCGCACCGGCCAGCAGATCGCCGACGCTACCGGGCTGACCATACACCGCTTCCTGTCCTTCGCCCACGGCGGCGGACAGCAGATCGCCGCCCGCATCGCCTATAATGAGATCGATATGGTGCTGTGCTTCGGTGACCCCAACCAGAAAACGCCGGACGCAGACATCACGTATATTTCCCGCCTGTGCGACCAGAACAACGTGCCCTTTGCCAGCAACCTGGCCACCGCCGAGATGCTGGTGCTGGGTCTGGACCGGGGCGACCTGGACTGGCGTGACATCGTCAACCCCAAGAACAAGCCCTTTACGGCTTGACAACCATCGGCAAATCGCATACAATAAGGGATAACCGTGCAGACCTCGCAGGAGTAGCCTGTACACCGCCGCTGCAAGAGAGGTGCGCCATCGGCTGAAAGTGCACCGCGGCAAGGCACAGGTGAAGACAGCGAGTTAGCGGGGATGGAAACATCCACGGCGCGCTCCCCGTAACAGGAGCAAAAAGGGCCGCAAGGCCGAATTTGGGTGGCACCACGAAGTGTTTTACGCTCTCGTCCCAATGCAGGGACGGGAGCGTTTTTTCGTCCGCGCCGCCGACACAAACACAAAGGAGAACGCTATGCAGGCTGTTTTGGACTTCATCAACAACCACGTGCGGGACATCTTCATCCCGCTGACGGCGCTGGCGCTGCTGCGGGTCGGTATGTGCCTGGCGCAGCTGAGGCGAATGACGCACCTCCGGGAGAAAAAAGGTGCCTACCACGCCGTCCGGGGCCACTGCGAGGAGCTGGGCGTCTGGTTCGGTGCGCTGGCGGGCCTGCTGCTGCCTGTCATTGTACCGGGTCTGTGGTATGCGGGCCTGGCGCTGGCCATAGTCGGCGGCGTCATCGGCCAGCGCATCGGCGTGAAGAAGGGCCGGGCCCTGGATGATATCTACCGCGAGGTCGCCTGGGAGCTGAAGCACGAGGCGGAGGCCGAGGCCGCCCGCGAGTCCGCCGCCCACACGCTAACGCCCGGCGCGGAGGAGCTGCCGGAGACAGGCGAGCAAAATGAAACCACCGAAGATAAAGGAGAAACGGAAAATGGCTGAGATGACCCCCCGGACCCTGTCCGGCTTTATGGAGCTGCTGCCCAAGCCGCAGCAGCAGATGGAGCGCATGATGGACATCCTGCGCCGCACCTATTCCCTGTACGGCTTCACCCCGCTGGACACCCCGGTGATCGAAGCGGCGGAGGTGCTGCTGGCCAAGGGCGGCGGCGAAACGGAGAAGCAGATCTACCGCTTCAACAAGGGCGACGCCGACCTGGCCCTGCGGTTTGACCTGACGGTGCCGCTGGCCAAGTATGTGGCCCTGCACTACAACGACCTGTCCTTCCCCTTCCGCCGCTACCAGATCGGCAAGGTCTACCGGGGCGAGCGCGCCCAGCGCGGCCGCTTCCGTGAGTTCTATCAGGCGGATATCGACGTGATCGGCGACGGCAAGCTGGACATCACCAATGAGGCCGAGATGCCCGCCATCATCTACCGTGCGTTCAGTGAGCTGGGGCTCAGGCGCTTCTGCATCCGGGTGAACAACCGCAAGATCCTCAACGGCTTTTATGCCATGCTGGGCCTGACCGACAAGGCCAGCGACATCATGCGTACCGTGGACAAGCTGGACAAGATCGGCGCAGAGAAGGTCCGTACCCTGCTGACCGACGAGGTAGGCGTGTCCGCCGAAAGCGCCGACGAGATCCTGAAATTCATCGCCATCACCGGCAGCAACGATCAGGTACTCTCCGCCCTGGAGGGCTACGCCGGCCGGAACGAAACGTTTGACGAGGGCCTGGACCAGCTGAAAACCGTGGTGAAATACCTGTCCGCCTTCGGCGTGCCGGAGGAGAACTTTGCCGTGGACCTGACCATTGCCCGGGGCCTGGATTACTACACCGGCACCGTGTACGAGACGGCGCTGCTGGACCACCCGGAGATCGGCTCCGTCTGCTCCGGCGGCCGGTATGACAACCTGGCAGAATACTACACCGACAAGCAGCTGCCCGGCGTGGGCATCTCCATCGGCCTGACCCGGCTGTTCTACGTGCTGGGCGAGCAGGGAATGCTCAACGGCGACCTGCCCACCGCCCCGGCGGACGTGCTGATCCTGCCCATGACCGAGGACCTGTCCGCCGCCGTCACACTGGCCACAAAGCTGCGGGACGCCGGCGTGCGGACCCAGCTGTACACCGAGCAAAAAAAGTTCAAGGCCAAGATGAACTACGCCGACAAGACCGGCGTGCCCTATGTGGTGTTCCTGGGCGAGGACGAGGTGAAAAACAACGTCATCGCCTGCAAGGATATGACCAGCGGCGAGCAAACCACCCTAAACTTTGCCGCCACCCTGGCGCGGATACGGGACGCCCTGGCCGAGAGGAATAAGGGCAAGGTCATCGTGGAGAAGTAAGCGCCTTACCCTACGGCGCAAAGCATTTCCGGCAGACGGGTGTAGGGGGCGGCGTTTTTGATAAACGATCCGTAATAATTCAATAAGGTTATACAAAACACAATCATAAATGGGAGGAAAACAACAATGATGCAGATGCGTACACATACCTGCAACGAGCTGCGCGCCAGCGATGCGGGCAAGTCCGTGAAGATCGTGGGCTGGATGGAGAATGTCCGCGAGGTAGGCAGCAGCCTGGCCTTCGTGGTGCTGCGTGACTTCTACGGCACCACCCAGGTAGTGGTGGAGGACGAGGCCGACCTGAAGGTCATCAAGGGCCTGAACAAGGAGTCCACCATCAGCGTGGAGGGCACCGTCCGCGAGCGCGCCAGCAAGAACCCCAAGCTGCCCACCGGCGAGATCGAGGTGGTCCCCACCAAGATCGAGGTGCTGGGCCGCTGCCGCTATAACGCCCTGCCCTTCGAGATCAACCGCAGCCGCGAGGCCGACGAGACCCAGCGTCTGAAGTACCGCTATCTTGACCTGCGTAACCCGGCGGTGAAGCAGAACATCATCCTGCGCTGCCAGGTGGTGGCCGCCCTGCGCGCCGCCATGATGGAGCACGGCTTCCTGGAGATCACCACCCCCATCCTGACCGCCAGCTCCCCCGAGGGCGCCCGCGACTATCTGGTGCCCGCCCGCAAGCACCCCGGCAAGTTCTACGCCCTGCCCCAGGCGCCCCAGCAGTTCAAGCAGCTGCTGATGACCTCCGGCTTCGACCGCTATTTCCAGATCGCCCCCTGCTTCCGCGACGAGGATGCCCGCGGTGACCGCAGCCCCGGCGAGTTCTATCAGCTGGATATGGAGATGGCCTTCGCCACCCAGGACGACATCTTCGCCGTGCTGGAGGACGTGCTGCCCCCCATCTTCGCCAAGTTCGGCACCTACAACGTGGCCTCTTCCGCCCCCTTCCGCCGCATCCCCTACAACACCGCCATGGAGACCTACGGCTCCGATAAGCCCGACCTGCGTATCGACCTGACCTGCAAAAACGTCAGCGAGTTGTTCGTCGCCAGCGAGTTCGAGGCCTTCAAGGGCCAGACCGTAAAGATGGTGCCCATCAGCGACTGCGCCCTGACCCGCAAACAGGTGGAGAAGCTGCTCACCGACTGCGAGGTCCAGTCCGGCAGCAAGGCCTACTGGTTCAAGGTGGACGAAAACGGCCAGCTGGCCGGCGGCATCGCCAAGTTCGTCGCCCCGGTGGAGGCCGAGCTGGGCAAGATCATCGACCTGAAGCCGGGCACCCTGGTGCTGGCAACCGCAGGCCAATACGCCACCAAGTCCGTGGGCGTGCTCATCAAGACCTTCGGCGCCGCCTGCGAAAACCACTTCGACAAGGAGCGCTATGAGTTCTGCTGGATCGTGGACTTCCCCATGTACGAGATCGGCGACGAGTCCGGCGAGCTGGAGTTCTGCCACAACCCGTTCTCTATGCCCAACGGCGGCATGGAGGTGCTGCTGAAGGCCGAGCGCGGCGAGATCGACCCCCTGGACATCTACGCCAACCAGTACGACCTGGTGTGCAACGGCGTGGAGCTCAGCTCCGGCGCCGTCCGTAACCACGACCCCGAGATCATGATCAAGGCCTTCGAGCTGGTGCGACTGGGCGAGGAGGACGTGAAAAAGAAGTTCCCCGCCATGTACAACGCCTTCTGCTACGGTGCGCCTCCCCACGCGGGCATCGCCCCGGGCGTGGACCGCATGGTCATGCTGCTGGCGGGCGAAAGCTCCATCCGCGAGATCATCCCCTTCCCCATGAACAAGAACGCCCAGGATATCATGATGGGCGCGCCGTCCACCGTGGAGCAGAAGCAGCTGGATGAGCTGCACATCGCCATCGTGGGCGAGGTGGAGAAGGACGACTGATGGAGACCGTCAAGCTCTACTACGAAAACGCCTTTCTGCAGGACTTCACCGCCGTGGTGGAGTCCTGCGGGGCTGTGAAGGGCGGCTTTGCGGTGGTACTGGACCGCACGGCCTTCTATCCCGAGGGCGGCGGACAGCCCGCCGACCACGGCACGCTGGGGGATGCCCGGGTGCTGGACGTCCATGAGAAGGACGGCGTCGTCACCCACCTGTGCGACCGTGAGCTGCCTGTGGGCGCGGAGGTCAGCGGCCATATCGACTGGGCGCGCCGCTTCGACCATATGCAGCAGCACTCCGGCGAGCACATCGTCTCCGGTATGCTGTGCAGTGCCTTCCACTGCGACAACGTGGGCTTCCACCTGGGCGCGGATACCGTGACCATCGACTACAACGCCGACATCAGCTGGGAGCAGGTGCAGGACATCGAACGCCGCGCCAACCGGTACATCTGGGAAAACCACCCCATCCACATCTGGTATCCCTCCCCGGAGGAGCTGGCCGCCCTGCCCTACCGCAGCAAAAAAGCCCTGGAGGGGCCTGTGCGCCTTACGGAGTTCCCCGGCGCGGACCTGTGCGCCTGCTGCGGCACCCATGTGGCCGCCAGCGGCCAGGTGGGCCTGGTGAAGTTCGTGGGCTGGCAGAAATTCCGCGATGGCGTGCGGCTGGAGCTGCTGTGCGGCCAGCGAGCGCTGGACCATCTCTCCGCCTGCTGGGAACAATCCCGCCAGATCGGGCAATCGCTGTCGGTAAAGCCGGAGGCATCCTTTGCCGCCGTGGAGCGGATGCAGTCCGAGCTGCTGGCCGCCAGGGAACGCGCCGCCCGGCTGGAGGCGCAGGTCTTTGCCCACACGGCGGCGGAATACGCCGGCGCGGGTGACACCGTGCTCATCACCGAACCGCTGGAGGGCGACGGTGTCCGCCGTCTGTGCGACGCCGTGGCCCAGACGTGCGGCGGCCGCTGCGCCGTGTTCTCCGGAACAGACGGCACGTACCGGTACGCGCTCATCCATGCCGGACAGGATATCCGGCCGCTGGTGAAGGACATGAACGACGCGCTCCATGGCCGCGGCGGCGGCCGGGATGGCTTCGCCCAGGGCAGCGCCGCCTGCACGGCGGAGGAGATCCGGGCCTTTTTCTCCCGCCGGTAAACTGCTTCGCTGCGCGAAATAATTTTGCGTTATTTCAACAAAAAGCACCCCCGAAATGTGCAGAAAAAGCGCATTTCGGGGATTTCCTTTTATGGATATACATGATACAATAAGAGACACTGAATATTTCGCACAGAAAAGAGTGATACCTTGCCCGAAGAAAACAAGCTGGGCGTCATGCCCATTTCCAAGCTGATCTGGAATATGTCCCTGCCCATCATCGCGTCCATGCTGGTGCAGGCGCTGTACAACATCGTGGACAGCGTGTTCGTCAGCCGTGTCAGCGAGCAGGCGCTCACCGCCGTTTCGCTGGCCTTTCCCGCCCAGAACCTGATGATCGGTCTGGCCACCGGCACCGCCGTAGGCGTCAACGCCCTGATGGGCCGGGCACTGGGTGCCGGACAGCGTGAACGCGCCGACAAGGTCGCCAACCACGGCATACTGCTGGCGTTGGTGGGCTTCGTCATCTCCGCCCTTTTGGGTGCCACCTGCTCCGACCTGTTCTTCCGTTCCCAGACGCAGATCGAGAACATCATCCGCATGGGCAACGACTACCTGCGGGTGGTGACCATCGGCTCGCTGGGTATGTTCTGCCAGATCATGTACGAACGGCTGCTCCAGGGCACGGGGCGGTCTATCCTCAGTATGTACACCCAGGGCCTGGGCGCCATCATCAACATCATTCTGGACCCCATCTTCATCTTTACCCTGAACATGGGCGTTACCGGCGCTGCCGTGGCCACCATCATCGGCCAGTTCTGCGGCTGCGCCCTGGCCATATACTTCAACCACAAGAAGAATACCGACATCACCCTGTCCATCAAGGGCTTCCGCCCCGACTTCCGGCTCATCGGCGAGATCTATGCCATCGGCCTGCCCAGCGTCATTATGATCGCCATCGGCTCGGTGATGACATTCCTGATGAACAAGATACTCATCACCTACCACGCCGCCCACGAGACGGCGGCCACCGCCTTCGGCGCGTACTTCAAGCTGAACTCTTTTATCTTCATGCCCGTCTTCGGTATGAACAACGGCGTGGTGCCCATCGTCGCCTATAACTACGGCGCCCGGAACCGCAAGCGCATGGTGGAGACCATCAAGCGCGGCGCGCTGTACGCCTCCATCATCATGGTCTTTGGCACCGTCCTCTTCTGGGTCATCCCCGGCCCCCTGCTGAAGATATTTGACGCCACCGACACCATGCTCTCCGTGGGCATACCCGCCCTGCGGATCATCTCCATCAGCTTCTGCATGGCCGGCGCGTGCATCGCCCTGGGCGCCTCCTTCCAGGCGCTGGGCAGATCCCTGTACTCCATGATCACCTCCATCGTCCGCCAGCTGGTGTTCCTGATCCCCATCGCCTACGTGCTGGCCCGGTACGGCGCCTCCGTGGGCAACAGCGACCTGGTGTGGTGGAGCTACCCCATCGCGGAGGTATTCTCCCTGACGCTGACGCTGTTCTTCTTCCGCCATCTGTACAAGACCGTCATCGCCCAGCTGCCCGAGGGCCGCGAATAAGAAAAGCGGAACTAAACCCCGCCGCGCTCCGTCTTAGTGGATAGAGGGCGGACCCATCGCCTTCCCCGCCCCCGGGCGGCGTATATACACAAACAAATAGAGACAGAAAAGGAGGCACGACCCCCATGAAGAAGTTTTTGGCATTTATCCTGGCCCTGGCCTGCGCCCTGTCGCTGATGGCCTGCGGCAAAAAGAACAACGACGACAAGCCCGACCCCGATCCCGCGCCGAATCCCCAGCCCACCGTCACCACCGCCGAGTTCACCCACGGCTATGTAGACATGAAGCTGGAGCTGCCTGAGGGCTGGAGCTGGGAGCAGGTGTCTGATAACGGCACCGACAAGACCGAGGGCATCCGCTTCTACAAGACCGATGACCCCACTGTCAGCTACACGCTGCTGTGCTGGACGGGAGGCTACGGCATCTGCGGCACCGGCGTCACCAGTGAGGAGATCACCCTTGCCAACGGCATGAAGGTCTGGCAGCACACGGAGGAGAACACGGAAAAGGGCACCATGGGCATGGCGGACATCTTTTTTGAGGACGTACCGGGCAGCTATGTGGCTTCCCCCTCCGAGACCATGACCACCGAGGTGTGGAACGCCAACCGCGATGCGCTGCTGTCCATTCTGGGCACCGCCCAGATCGGCCGCAAGAGCGTCAGCCAGCAGGCCGCCATCGACGCGGCCAAGGCCCAGTACACCGGCGCGTACGATCAGGTGTACGCCACCTATGACGTCACCTCCGGCGCGTGGACAGTGAGCTTCAGCAAGAGCGCCGCCGGCGCAAAGACCGACCGTCTGGTGGTGGATGCCGCCGGAAAGGTCATGGCCGCCGGGAAGTAACCGAAAACAGCCGAAAACCGCCGCAGCTGCGGCGGTTTTTGCTTTGCGTGCTTGACAACCACCCCGAAACGTGCTATTCTTTTCCCGATACAGGCGATGACGGGCGTGGCGGCCCTGAGCCGCGGGAGGAAATGCCCGCCGGAAGCCCCGTTACCGGCAGAAGAGTGTGGAAGTATCCAAATTCAGGTGGAACCACGGACTATGTTTAGTTCGCCCTGAGCCTTACCGGCTCAGGGCGTTTTTTTGTTGCCAAAACACTTCATATAGGAGGAACCTCACCATGAAAAACACCGAAAAGACGATGGACAAGATCGTCGCCCTCTGCAAAAACCGCGGCATCATCTTTGCCGGCAGCGAGATCTACGGCGGCCTGGCCAACACCTGGGACTACGGCCCCCTGGGCGTGGAGCTGAAGAACAACATCAAGAAAGCCTGGTGGAAGAAATTTGTCCAGGAGAACCCCTACAACGTGGGGCAGGACGCCGCCATCCTCATGAACCCCCAGACCTGGGTGGCCAGCGGCCATCTGGCCGGCTTCTCCGATCCCCTGATGGACTGCAAGGAGTGCAAGGAGCGCTTCCGCGCCGACAAGCTCATCGAGGACTGGTGCCACGAGAACGGCTTTGAGCTCAGCAAGCCCATCGACGCCTTCTCCCAGCAGGAGATGAAGGACTTTGTGGAGGAGCACAACCTCCCCTGCCCCTCCTGCGGCAAGCACAACTTCACCGATATCCGCCAGTTCAACCTGATGTTCAAGACGTTCCAGGGCGTCACCGAGGACGCCAAGAACACCGTCTATCTCCGTCCCGAGACGGCCCAGGGCATCTTCACCAACTTTGTGAACACCCAGCGCACCACCCGCCGCAAGCTGCCCTTCGGCGTCTGCCAGATCGGCAAGTCCTTCCGCAATGAGATCACCCCGGGCAACTTCATCTTCCGCGTCCGTGAGTTCGAGCAGATGGAGCTGGAGTTCTTCTGCAAGCCCGGCACCGACCTGGAGTGGTTCAACTACTGGCGCACCTTCTGCCACAACTGGCTGCTTGGCATCGGATTGAAGGACGAGAACCTCCGCCTGCGTGACCACGACCCCGAGGAGCTGTGCTTCTACTCCAAGGCCACCACGGACTTCGAGTTCCTGTTCCCCTTCGGCTGGGGCGAGCTGTGGGGCGTGGCGGACCGTACCGACTACGACCTGACCCAGCACCAGACCGTGTCCGGCAAGGACCTGACCTACTTCGACCCCGAGACCAACGAGCGCTACATCCCCTACGTGGTCGAGCCCTCTCTGGGCGTGGAGCGCAGCGTCCTGGCCGTGCTGGTGGACGCCTACGACGAGGAGGTCGTGGACGCGGAGAAGAACGACGTCCGCGTGGTGCTGCACCTGCACCCGGCCCTGGCGCCCTACAAGGCCGCCATCCTGCCCCTGAGCAAGAAGCTCTCCGAGCCCGCCCGCAAGATCTACGAGGACCTGTCCAAGGAGTGGATGCTGGACTTCGACGAGACCGGCTCCATCGGCAAGCGCTACCGCCGCGAGGACGAGGTTGGCACGCCCTTCTGCATCACCGTGGACTTCGACACCGTGGGCGATGCCGAGCACGCCGGCGACAACTGCGTCACCGTCCGTGAGCGCGACACCATGGAGCAGGTGCGTATCCCCATCAGTGAGCTGAAGGCCTATCTGGCCGAGAAGCTGGCCTATTAAGCGTAAAAAAAGAAAGCCCCGCGGGGCTTTCTTTTTTTGCTCACATATCCACGATCTGCAATTCGCTCTCGTCCACCTTCTGCATGTCCTTCTTGTTCATCATGTCGTACATACAGGGCACCACGAACAGCGTCATCAGCGTGGCGTACAGCAGTCCGCCGATACAGACCACGGCGATGGGCTGCATCAGCGCCGTGCCGGCGTTTTTCGCCGTGGCGGTGACGATCAGGCCCAAAATCGTGGTCAGACTGGTCATCAGGATCGGCCGCAGGCGGGTCACGCCCGCGTCGATGATCGCCTCCCGGCGCTCCATGCCGGACAGCCGCTGCTGGTTGATGTAATCCACCAGCACGATACCGTTGTTGACGATGATGCCCACCAGCATCACAAAGCCGATCAGGCTGATGACAGATACCTCGATCCCCGCGATCAGCAGGGCCAGGAAGCCGCCGGTAAAGGCCAGCGGGATGGTAAACATGACGATAAACGGGGATTTCAGCGACTGGAACTGTGCCACCATGATGAAGTACACCAGCACCACGCCCAGCAGCAGCATCAGCAGCAGCTGGCTCATGGCCTCCATGATCTGCTCGTTCTCTCCGTTGAATTCCGCGGTGACGCCCTCCGGCAGCGTCAGACCGCTGACGGCCTGCTGCGCCGCGGAGGTCACGTGGGTGACGTTGTAGCCATCGGCGATGGCGGCGGTCACGGTAACGCACCGGCGCTGCTGGTCACGGGAGATTGTGTTCATGGACACCGTCTCCGTCACGGTGGCCACATCGCCCAGCTTGAAGGTCTTGTCCTCCTCACTGCCGCCGGTCAGCTGCCCCGCGGCGCTGCTGCCGGTCATGCCTGAGGCGCTCCCGGTCATGGCGGAGGACGCGCTGCTCTCCGCCGACAACTCCAGCTCCAGCAGGTTCTCCCGCTTGAGGACGCTGCCCTCCGCCGCGTCCACGGTCAGGTCCATGTCCTCGCTGTCCAGCGTCACATCAGAGACGCTGGCGCTGCTCTGCAGCGCCGCGGCGATCTGCATATACACCTGAGCCACGGTCAGCCCCTTTTCCGCCGCCGCCTTCCGGTCGATGGTCACCTGCAATGCCGGGGCCGAGGCATCCAGCCCGTCGCTGACCTCACCGACGCCCTCCACCTGCTCCAGCCGCCGGGCGATGGTCCGGGCGCTGCTCTGCAGGTCCGCCATATCGCTGCCGAACACCTGCAGCGACACGCCGCTGCCGGTCATATAGCTCATCATACCGCTCATCACGCCGCTGGCCGTCACCTCACAGGGCAGGTCGGCACACAGCGTCTCGATCTCCTTCCCCGCCACAGAGCCGAAGGTCCCCTCCGGCATGGTGATGTAGCCCTCCACGTCATAGCTGCCGCCGGAGGTGCCGCCCATGGCGCCGCCCATGTTCAGGCCGCCCATGGTGCCGCCGCCCATCATAAAGCCGGCGTCCTGCACGTCATCCACAGTCATCACCCGCTCCAGCACCTCGTCGGCCAGCCGTACCGCCTCCTCGCGAGAGGTGTCCTCCGGCATGGTGATGGTCAGGGACAGGTTGTTCATATCCATCTCCGGCATAAAGGTAAAGCCGCGGCGCAGGCACGCGCCGGCACTGGTCACCAGCAGCACCAGCGACAGCAGCAGCACGCCGGCCTTGTGGTCCAGCGAAAAAGCGATGGCCTTCCGATAGGCGGGATAGACCTTGTCCAGCAGGCCCGGCTTCTGCACCATGGGCCGGCGCAGCATACCGCTGGCCATCGCCGGCACCAGTGTCAGCGCCACCAGCAGGCTGGCCAGCAGCGAGTAGGTGATGGTCAGCGCCAGGTCGGTGAACAGCTGGCGGGTCAGGCCCTCTACGAACACGATGGGCGCGAACACGCACACGGTGGTCAGGGTAGAGGCCGTCACCGCGCCCAGCACCTGGCCCGCGCCGGACACCGCCGCCTGAATGATGGTGGCGCCCTTGGCCCGCAGGCGGTAGATATTCTCAATGACCACCACGGAGTTATCCACCAGCATACCCACCGCCACGGCCAGACCGCTCAGGGAGATCATGTTGATGGTCACGCCGGTGAAGTACATAAGTACGATGGCAAAGATCACGCTGACGGGGATAGATACCAGCGTGATGACCGTGGGCCGCCAATCCCGCAGGAACAGGTACAGAATGACCACGGAGAACAGCGCACCCCACAGCAGCGACGAGGTGATGGTCTCCACGATCAGGTAGATATAGTCGCCCTGGTCCATCAGCGGCGCGAAGGACAATCCCTCGTACTGGCCCTCCAGCTCCTCGAACCGTGCGCTGATGTTATTGGACACCTCCGCCGTGGCGTAGTTGGACTGCTTGGTAAAGGTGATGAGAATGCCGTTGTCGCCGTTGACCTTGGTGTACAGCTCCCCGGCGTTGTCCGTGACCACCACGGTGGCGATGTCGCCCAGTGTCACCGGCTCGATACCGTCCATGCCCAGGTCCAGCAGCACCATATCCTCCAGCTCCTGGCGGGAGGACACGTTCTCGCCCACGGATACCATGTATTTCACGCCGCTGTCGTCCTCAATGTACCCGGCAGGCATGGCGAAATTCTGTGCCGTCAGCAGCTGGCTGACGGCGGAGATGGACAGCATACCGCCCACGTCCGTCTGGTCGGCGATGGACTTGTACGCCTCGTTGATCTGGTCCATGCCGGCCTCGATCTGGGTCATGGCCTCATCCAGCTGTATCTGCGCCTCCGTCAGCTGGGTAATGCCGTTGATCAGGGAGAGCGTCAGGTCATAGACCTCACTGGTGACCTCCCGCTTCAGCTCGCCGCTTTCCAGATCCTGCATCAGCTTATCCAGCGTCGCGTTCAGCCGTTCCAGCGTCTTTTTCAGCTGCTCCAGCTCCTCCTTCCCGGGCACGGTGATGGGCGGCTTACCGGGATCCGGATCCGGGTCTGGCCCCGGGATCTGGCCCCGGGCCTCCTTCAGATATTCGTACAGCTTATCCACCGCCGCGCCCGCCTTGGCCGCCGCGCCGGCGGCAATGGCCTCCTTGGCCTCATCCAGCTGTGCCTGCCCCTTTTCCACCTGGTCCTTGGCCTTCTGCAGATCCAGCTTCGTCTTGTTCAGTTCGGTACGCACCGCATCCGCCAGCTTCTCCGACAGGGCGTCCAGCTTGGCCTCGTCCAGGATCACATGGGCCTCCCGGGTCACGGCGCCGCTGACCGAAATGCTGGCCACGCCGGACACGCCCTCCAGCTTGGGGGACAGCTCTCCGGTGACGAAATCGCTGAGCGCGTACACGTCCATGTCCTCCCGGGTCACGGCGGCCACCATCACCGGCAGCATGGAGGGATTGATCTTCAGCACATAGGGGGCGGAGACGGTGTCGTCCCAACTGCCCTGCAATACGGAGATCTTCTGCTGGATGTCCACACTGATGGTATCCATATTGGCGCCGTCCTCAAACTCCAGCGTGACCATGGATACGCTGTCCTGGCTGGTGGAGGTGACGGTCTTGATCTTATCCAGCGTAGCCATGGACTGCTCCACCGGCCTGGTGATGGACTGCTCGATGGACTCCGGGCTGGCGCCGGGATCAGAAGTGACGATGATGACATAGGGAAAGTCCATGTTGGGCAGCAGATCCGGTGTCATTTTCAGATACGCCACCACGCCCAGCACGATAATGCCCAGCACCGTCACAAAGATCGTCAGCGGTTTTTTCACGCTGAAGCCGGCCATATCCGTCCCTCCTTTTTCCGCCTGCAGCGCCCACGCACCCAGGGTAAAACTGTAATAATGTGTAAGTGTACCATCCCCGCCGCCGACTTGCAAGCGGGACGGCGCAGAATTCACGAAAGCGTTACAAATACAGGGTTTTTTCGGAAAAATAGTTCGGAGCTCGTAGTATTTCTTTGCGCCGTCTTTACGCATCCGGACGATGAAAAACGCGGACGCACCTGCGTCCGCGTTTTTCGCAAATAAGAAAGAGAAAAGGGAAGAAAACAGCAAAATCAGCCGGTGCCCCGTTACAGCAGCGTGCACAGCAGGCGCAGCTCGGCGGCCAGCCACACCGGCATCAGTATGGCGGTGACACGGCACACGGGGTTGATGTTCCCCGTCAGCAGGCACACCAGCGTGAACGCCAGAATGACCGCGATCACAACAGCGGCGATCGCCTTTGCCGGGGAAGTCTTGGTTTTCGTGTTTGTCATAGGGAACAACTCCTTTCTGTATTGTGGCCAAATCATACCACAAAGGTTGGTGCTTGTAAAATTGATTATTCTACGGTATAATATAGGCATAAACTATAATTGGAGAGCCGCCTATGACCAACCAGGATATCGAGACCTTTTTCGCCGTGCTGGACCACGGCACCATGACCGCCGCTGCCGAGGCGCTGTACATCACCCAGCCGTCCCTGTCCGCCCGGCTGAAGTCGCTGGAGGACCAGGTGGGCGCGCCCCTGTTCCACCGTGGCAAGGGCCAGCGCCGCATCACCCTGACGGATGCGGGCCAGCACTTCCTGCCTCTGGCCCGCCGGTGGCAGAACCTGCTTTCGGAGACGCAGACCTTCGCCGCCGCGGAAAAGCGGGAGTTCCTCCACGTCATCGCCGCCTACACCGCCAACCAGTACATCCTGCCGCCGGTGTACCAGCGCTTTCTGGAGCGCGAGCTGCCGGTGAACCTGTGGGTGGAGTCCATGCGGACGGACCAGGCGGTGTCCGCCGTGGCCCGGGGCGACGCGGACATGGCCATCGTGGACGGCGCATTGCACTACGATCTGCAGATCGAAGCCAAACCCCTGTTCCGCGAGGGCTTCTTCCTGGTGGTGCCCAAAACGGTGGCACTGACGGAACCGGTAGAGGCCACCACCCTGCACGTGCAGGACGAGATACTCATCTACGGCCAGCCGGAGATACTGCAATGGCACAACTACTGGTACGGCGTGGATGCCCGCCCCCTGCTGTACACCGACACGCCCCAGCTGGCCGAGACCCTGCCCGCCTGCGGCAAGCGCTGGAGCATCATCCCCGCCGGCGCCACCGAGCCCTATCTGCGGATGTTCAGCAACGTGCAGGTGCTGCGCCTGGCCCACCCGCCGGCAGAGCGCACCTTCTACCTGGTCACACCCAAGGGCCGCGCCCTCTCCGCCGCCGCGGAGACACTGCTGGAGGACCTGCGGGTGCAGATACAGGATCTGGAGGGCATCACCTGGTATTGAGCAGCGAAAGAGACACACCCTTCGGTGTGTCCCTTTCTGTCGTTTTGTGTCGCATTCTGTCCTATCCCCGCCGCAGCTGGCCCCGGATCAGCCGCGTCACCGCGTCTGCCAGCCACCCGATGGCCGGCAGGCGCTCCATGGCCTGTCCGTAGATACGCCGGGCGTCCGGCACCTCCCGGTCGCTTCCGGTGAACAGACACACCGGCAGCACGCCCCGCAGCCGCAGGGCCGCGGCCTCCGCCGCCGGGTCGTCCACGC
>OBDA01000036.1_pt1 | contig 24563 bp, 18 predicted proteins | sample 1503151 | NCBI WGS metagenome assembly OBDA01 (sample SAMN01760947, study PRJEB22395) | human gut metagenome
CATTGCAAAAGCCTTTGCCGAAAGCGAGTTTGAGCAGTACCGCGTCATTCAGGATCATCTGTATCAGAGCGACTTTGACCGTCTGGTAGCCAGCACGGAACAAAAGAACTAAAGTGTAAAAATGCCCGTTATCGGCCACGCAACCGATAACGGGCATTTGTCATTCATATACAAGCTCGGTCAAAACGATTTCCTCCGCGCGGCTGCGGATGCTGTTCATGCGGCGTACCCATTCCATTTGATCGGCAGCTTTGAGTGCTTCGGTCACGCCTTCTTGCTTCACCATTGCAGAAACGATGATTTCCATGCGCTCGTTGCAGGCTTGGTCGATCTCGGCAAGGTGCCGATGCAGCGTTCCGTTTGTGAGCAGGTTTGTGTAGAAAATAGGGCGATGTTCTTTCAGATAGCTGCGGCGCATATGTCCATACTTGCCAATCTGGTATTCCGGTTCCTCTGGCAGCGCAAGGTTTGGAATGAGATAATCGCCCTCCTGACGGTAAGTGCCGCCCATTTCCTCAAATAGAGATTTCATAAAAATTAGCTCCTTTTTGTGTTGATTTCCAGCGGTTATACGGACTTTTCTTCTCCTTTCCTACAACTGCTGTTCCATTCACCACAAATGAGCCGCAGTCATATGTATTAGGTGGGAGAAACCACCCTTTACATAGTAACTCTTGATTCACAATGCTGTTACTGTCGCCCTGTGATTCATCGTCACGGGACAGGCGGCAATACAGCGCGGTAATTTTGTCAGACTGCTTCATAGTAGATTCCTCCATCATCTGAGGACAGTCTGCCAAGACAAGGTTGCTGTTGGTCACGATCACACACTCCCTTCGGAGTCGATCAGCTTCACCGCCTTTTCGGGAAGGGTGTGCTTTCCGTCAAAACTGGCAGTAAAGCGGTAGATGGTGTTTCCTTCTTTCAGGCGTACCATGATCTGCGGTAACTCCTGCCAGAGAGGAACGGGGACACTGCGGCTGCCGTCCGTTTCCACTTGGACGTTACGTTTCTTGTTATCCATTTGCACCTTCCTTTTCATTCAGATTTCCGAGCAGCGCCGCATGAATCTCCCGGAGCAAAGTGCGTGATATGACCTATTGCTATTCAGTATATCACGACAATTTCCGGGATTCCATTGGGTAATGTACCGGGATTCACAGGAGAATTACAGGCAGTTCGCCGGGTTGCACAGCCGTCCGTTCCAGTCAAGGAAACGGCTTCGCCTCACTGCGTGTCCTTGACAGGCTCGTTCGCCTGTGCAAGCCGGTAATCAAGGCGGCGATGCCGCCATTCGCCAATGAAAATCAGCTGCATTTCAAGCCTTTTTTAATCTTTCAGCCTAATTATAACAAGAACAAACGTTCGAGTCAATGCAATTATGAGAGGAAGAGCAAGCACAGCAAGTGTAGCTACACTTGCGATAAACGGCGTGGGTTGACCGGGATTTCCTTGCAGAGCAGCAAGCAAATCCGGTGAGTACCCACACCGGAAAAACAGAGCGTTCCGGCTGACTGCCGAAACGCCCTGTTTTCATTTTTGGGATAGTCCCAAGCCCTTATGTTCGTGAAAAATTACGAAAGCTCACCAGCTATACTCTGATAACTGGAATGTGTAGGATTCGCCGGGAGTAATGTCATAGATCACAACAGAGTCATCCTTGAATTTATCTCCGGCACTCAGAGAAGATAGGTATATATTGCCGGAGTCTACCAGATAACCCGCACTGTCATACAGCTTATAACTAATCATATCATACCCGGAATCACTGCTCCCGCTCTTCTTTTCTCCGGTAATCGTAATGGTCAGCTGCGGAGAATAGTCTTTGTCAAACTTAAATTCGGCTCCTTGAATTTGGATCACGGATGCCGTACTCCCCATGAAGTCTTTCACCTTCAGATCCAGCGGAAATGAATCAAACGTCACTTGAACATCTTCAATAGGTAAGCAATACAGAGCATCGCAGTTTACTTCGTCAAACTGAACTGCGTTTTCCTTGTACACGGTGAAATAAACCTTCCCGCTTGCGGATTTTCCGGCTTTGATCTCAGCGGCAGGGATTCTCACATTGGCAAGATATTGCTCTCCGGCAGCTTGGCTGGTATAGTAGCTGAAATCATCAGGAGAAACGGACTTTGTACCAGCATAAACCTCTTCATCCGCGTCATTTACGATTCGAATATCCACATCAACATCGGCTGACAGGGACTTATCATTTTTATCAGCCAAACCAAAGAAAAGGCTGTAATCACTTGTCCCCTCGTTATACTGGAAAGACCAGCTTTTCAGTGTGTCAACACGGGATGCTGACGATCCGCACCCACTTAACAACAATGCAATTACAAGTCCCCACATAAGAAAGAATCGTTTCATTTCTGCGTCTCCTTATCTGTCTGTGCCTTTATTGCACGGAACATTCCTTGTTTGAGCAAACGCTTTTTCTTTGGATCCATTGTGCAGTAATTGCGATTGCACTGCTCGCTTAGAAAGCAAGTCTCGCAGATAAGCTGTTCAACTTCCTGCATAATCAGTTCATCATCACTGGGAAGTTCGTAGGCTTTGATCTTTTGGATGCCTGTCGGGTTACGCAGTCCGTAGTCAATCAGTTTTCCATTTCCGGTTTTTACATAGCGGTAGACCTCGGCACCGAATGAAACACTGTCACCAACGTTGTGATCTTCAAAGCCGGATTTGTCCATCCAGACGTGATCCTCTTTATCATCAAACATTGTCCCATCGGTGTACATTCCACTAATGAAGACCCGCTTGAAGCAAATATGTTTTGGCTTGACTTTCTCAATCTGTCCTTTGAATTCAAGCAGATAATTAAATATGCCGTTTGCAAATCCGGAACGATAAGCGTGTCCTAAAGAAGCAAGCTGGACATCCAGATATTCATCATAGGACATCTTTTCTGCGCCAACGACATCCTTACGAGAATCCGGATTGAAAAATACGAGGCCGTCTTCTTCATCTACGCATGTATCTTCTCCATAATTGGTTGCCAAAAGAGATTCTTCATCTGGATACTTGGCAATCAGGGCAGCTGCCTTTTTTAGCCGCTCCTGCCGCTTTTGCCTTTCGCAGCGTTCGCACTCATGCTGCTCCGCAAGAATGCGATCCTCTATGTGTCTGCTTTCGTCTTTTGTCAGCAACGGCGATAAATGGTCAACGCAATCGTAATCGCCATTTTCCATGCGTGTTTTGAAGCGGACAAGAATCTCTTTCAGTTCCTGAGCAGACAGATACCTCGCCTTGTCAATAGAGCAGCTATGATAACAACCCGTGATTATGTTGCCATGCCCATCACCATACATAATGGCGGTATTCCATGGGCAAAAATAGTGCTCTTTCTGGACGAGCCTTCCTCGCTTCAAGCCTTCCTCAAATTCCGGAAAGACTGCTGGATTGCCACAGCCCTCGTGATCCTCCACCCAAAACCCGGAAGGCCCCTTGTCCGCGTGGCGGATCATCACATTGATTGCGTCGACCGTAGCCTTTTTCGTTTGCTTGTTATTCATAACCCAAACCTCCGTTAATAAGTGCCGCCAGACAGCGACCTGACATGTTAACGTGGTCTTTTAGAGCTTTTATGGAAATTATAGCATGTTTCTTTGTGCTTGTCTATCCTACTTGCTCGGCAGGACAGGCGAAAACAGTTGCAAATTTAGAGGTTTTTATCGCTGTAAATGATGTGCTGCTTATGGAAAGGAACTCTACTGTTCATTGGATGGTGAACAACTAATTGTAACTATGCAATAGCGAACGGAACGGTGAGTGCAGTACACGGATTGCAGAAGCGCGGAATAAGGGACAAAATTATCGTTTCAGCAAACTTCTTTCCTATCCTCACAAGGATTGATTTAAGTGAGGGATTTCTGACTACTTTTCTGAAAGATGACATCTCAGAAGTACCCTTATGAAACAGGTTGGAAATCGGCATTTAACTGACCTATGAGCTGTACTTGTGCAAGGGCATGGACACATCATTGCCCTAATTTTTACGTTGCTTACAGGGAAGCTAATTCCGGATTATCGCCCTTAAATCGTACAAAATCCATCCTATCCATCTACCATCAACAAAGGCAACTGCAAAAGCAAAGGGGCATGTGCCTTAATGACACATACCCCTTTTGTCAGCAACCCTTGTCCGGCAACTGCCATAGTATTTGTTTCTCAAAACCTGTTTTATGGGCAGCTACCCCAGGGCGCTCTTTTTTCTGTATATGTACTTATGCGTCGATGCCGCGGCTGGTCAGATACTTCTTGACCATCAGGGCGACCTTGAAGGTGATGGCGTCATCGAACTCCCGCAGATCCAGACCGGTCAGCTTCTTGATCTTCTCCAGACGATAGACCAGCGTGTTCCGGTGGACAAACAGCTTACGCGCCGTCTCGGATACGTTCAGGTTGTTCTCAAAGAACTTGTAGATGGTGAACAGCGTCTCTTGATCCAGTGCATCGATGGGGTTCTTCTTGAACACCTCCTGCAGGAACATCTCGCACAGGGTGGTGGGCAGCTGATAGATCAGCCGGCCAATACCCAGATTTTCGTAGTTGATGACGTAGCGCTCCGTATCGAACACCTTGCCGACCTCGATGGCGATCTGGGCCTCTTTGTAGCTCTTGGCCAGGTCACGCAGATGCAGGGCCAGGGTGCCGATGCCCACGAACACGCGGCTCTCTCCATCGGCGCGCAGGGCCTCCTCGATGCGGAGAGCCACCTCCTCCATATCCTTGGCGGTGGCATCCTCCCCCATCTGGTGGATCAGCGCCACGTCGTGCTCACCTACGCTCAGTACAAAGTCGTTCTGCCGGTCGGGGAACAAGCCCTGCACCACATCCACGGGCACGGTGTCCAGCCGATCGTCCACCGGGCGCACCACGAACACGCCGCGGGCCACCTCGGCATCCACGTGCAGCTCCTTGGCCCGCATATAGATGTCACTGATGAGGATGTTATCGGAAATGATGTTCTTGATGAAGGAGCCCTTGTCGTGCTTCTCCTCATAGTAGTTTTTGGCGGCGTTCAGCGCCACGGCGGCCATAGAGCACACCGTGCGGCTCATGCTGTCATCGCCGGTGGCGAACACGGCATAGTCAAAGGTGTTGCCCCAGCTGGGCAGCGCCTTGAAGCACTTGCCCTCCAGCGCCACGCAGGTGCCGTCCGCCGAAACGATAGGCTCCACATATTTGCTCCATCGCTTGCCAATTGCCGTCAGCTCACTGCAAGCGATAACGGTGCCCTCGGCATCGATCACGCCGATGGTACGGTCGGTGGTCTCTTTGAATTGGAGTACAGAGTTCTGAAAAATTCTGCCGGACATAACGTGATCCTCCCGCAAATCCCGCGACGGTACTTTGTGCAATCTGCTCAGTCGTTGCTCCTATTATATCGTCATAATCACGATTTTGCAAGCGTTTTTTTCTCTTTTCCACAAAAAACTTGTTGCGTTTTTTGCGGTTATGTCAAAAAAATCACAGACCACATGCACGGTATAACGCTGATATCTCCTCCGCGCGCAGCAAACGGTACGCTCCGGCAGCCAAGGAGTCATCCAATGTCAGTGGCCCCATGGACAGCCGCTTCAGATACAGCACCGGCGCGCCGCGGGCCGCCAGCATCCGCTTGACTTGGTGAAATTTCCCCTCCCGCAGCGTCACGATACACACGCGGTCAGGCAGAACCTCCAGCCCGGCGGGCAGGCATTCCAGCCCGTCCCCCAGCGTCATCCCACGGGCGAATGCCTCCGTATCCGCCGCTGAGAGTTCACCATCCACCCGGGCAAAGTAGCGTTTTTCCACGTGGTATTTAGGACTCAGCAGCCGGTGGGCCAGCTCGCCGTCGTTGGTCAGCAGCAGCAAGCCCTCCGTGTCCTTGTCCAGCCGGCCCACCGGGGCAAGACCAATGCGGCGCAGCTCTGGCGGCAAAAGGTCCAGGACCGTGGGCTGCTTTCTGTCCTCGGTGGCGGTGAGGACGCCGGCGGGCTTATGCAGCAAAACATAGGTAAAGCGGCGGAGGGAGATGGTCTCGCCGGCCACGGTGATGATGGCCGCGGCCGGGTCCAGCTTGTCCTCGGCGGAGGCGGCCAGCCGGACGTCAACACGCACCAGGCCCTGCCGTACCAACGCTTTCACCTCCCGGCGGGACCACTTCCCAGTGCCCGCCAGCAGCTTGTCGAGACGCTCCATAGGCCGCCTCCTTTCGGATTTTTACCCTATGATAGCATATTCTCATCAGATTGAAAATAGGTAATTATGAGGTGATGAATATGATGATATTACATATATCCAAACGGCGCATTGCCGTTATGGCGGTGTCATTTATGGTGATCGCTGCCGTAACCGTGGTGTTAGCCGGGTGCTTCTCTGACAAGGAAAATACCATTACACTTGCCGACACCGCAGAAATGGCAGACTATTTACAGCAGTTGGGCTGGCAGGTGGAGCCTGATCCGATCGAGACGCTGGACCTTCAGCTTCCCCAGACCCTGGGCGACACCTGGGGCGACTACGCCGCCATGCAGACCGAACAGGGCCTCCCCTTTGCAGACTTTGCGGGACAGCCGATACGGCGCTACACGTTTCGCATCACCAACTATCCCGGAATGGACGGGGGCGTGCAGGCCAACCTGTACCTGTGCGGTGATACGCTTATCGGCGGGGACGTTGTGGCCACCGGGAAGGGCGGCTTCCAGCACGGGCTGGCCTATCCGGCGGTATAAATCCGAATACAATCAGGCGTTTTTCGACACGATTATACAAAGAGTTGTCAGAATAGGCAAAAAAAGAGGAAGCCTTACGGCTTCCTCTTTTTAATTGGCTTTGTCCCTGTGGGGTCAGATTACTCGTCGATCTCGATGACGACGCCGGAACCCACGGTACGGCCACCCTCACGGATAGCGAAACGCAGACCGTTCTCGATAGCGATGGGGGTGATCAGCTCGACCTTCATGTCGACGTTATCGCCGGGCATGCACATCTCAGTGCCCTCGGGCAGGGTGATGACGCCGGTCACGTCGGTGGTACGGAAGTAGAACTGGGGACGATAGTTATTGAAGAAGGGGGTGTGACGGCCGCCCTCGTCCTTGGTCAGAACGTAGACCTGGCCAACGAACTTGGTGTGGGGATGAATGGAACCGGGCTTGGACAGGACCTGGCCGCGCTCGATCTCGGTCTTGGCAACACCACGCAGCAGAGCGCCGATGTTATCGCCGGCTTCAGCGTAGTCCAGCAGCTTGTGGAACATCTCGATACCGGTAACGGTGGTCTCGCGCTTCTCATCGGACAGACCGACGATCTCGACCTTCTCGTTCAGGTTCAGCTTACCACGCTCCACACGGCCGGTAGCCACGGTACCACGGCCGGAGATGGTGAACACGTCCTCGACGGGCATCAGGAAAGGCATATCCTCCTTGCGGTCGGGAGTGGGGATCCAGCTGTCAACAGCATCCATCAGCTCCTTGATGCAGGCATACTCGGGAGCGTTGGGATCGGTGGACTCGGAAACCAGAGCGTTCAGAGCGCTGCCGCGGATGATGGGGGTCTCGTCGCCAGGGAAGCCGTAGAAGTCCAGCAGCTCGCGAACTTCCATCTCGACCAGCTCCAGCAGCTCCTCATCGTCGACCTGGTCGCACTTGTTCAGGAAGACCAGCACGGAGGGCACGTTCACCTGACGGGCCAGCAGCAGGTGCTCACGAGTCTGAGCCATGGGGCCGTCGGAGGCAGCGATGACCAGGATAGCGCCGTCCATCTGGGCAGCACCGGTGATCATGTTCTTGATATAGTCGGCGTGGCCCGGGCAGTCGACGTGCGCGTAGTGACGCTTCTCGGTCTCGTACTCGACGTGAGCGGTGTTGATGGTGATACCACGCTCGCGCTCTTCGGGAGCCTTATCGATGGAGGAGTAATCGGTGTACTCCGCCTTGCCCTGCAAGGCCAGATACTTGGTGATAGCGGCGGTCAGGGTGGTCTTACCATGGTCGATGTGACCGATGGTGCCGATGTTAACGTGGGGCTTAGTTCTCTCAAATTTCTGCTTAGCCATTTGAAATGATCCTCCTTAACATTTTTGTATCGTGTGTGGGGCAGCGTTACAGTCTAACACTGCCATTTTACAGTATTTTGGTGGGAAAATCAATCGTAAAATACGGTTTTAGAAATTTTCCCGGCCGGTGCGCTTGGCGATCAGCTTCTCCTGCAGGCCCTTGGGCAGCTCGATATAGTGGCTGGGCTCCATGGTGTACTGACCACGGCCCTGGGTGCGGGAACGCAGGTCGGTGGCGTAACCGAACATTTCGGCCAGCGGCACGAACGCGTCGATCTGCTGTGCGCCGGAACGCATCTCATAGCCCTGGATCTGTCCGCGCCGGGCATTCAGGTCGCCGATCACATCGCCCATGTACTCGTCGGGGACGATGACACAGACCTTCATAATGGGCTCCAGCAGCGTGGGATCCGCCTTACGCATAGCCTCTTTGAAGGCCATGGAACCGGCGATCTTGAACGCCATCTCGGAGGAGTCCACCTCGTGATAGGAACCGTCGAACAGGGTGACCTTGACATCCACCACGGGATAGCCAGCCACGGTACCGGAGAGCATGGCGCCCTGGATACCGGCATCGATAGCGGGGATATACTCCTTGGGGATGGCGCCGCCCACCACGGCATTGACAAACTCGTAGCCCTTACCGGACTCGTTGGGCTCCACGTGGATCTTCACATGACCGTACTGGCCCTTACCGCCGGACTGGCGGGCATACTTGGTATCCTGATCCACAGCCTTGCGGATGGTCTCCTTATACGCCACCTGAGGCGCGCCCACATTGGCCTCCACCTTGAACTCGCGCAGCAGGCGGTCCACGATGATCTCCAGGTGCAGCTCGCCCATACCGGCGATGATGGTCTGGCCCGTCTCCTCATCCGTGTAGGTGCGGAAGGTGGGGTCCTCCTCGGCCAGCTTGGCCAGAGCGACGCTCATCTTCTCCTGACCGGCCTTGGTCTTCGGCTCGATGGCCACGCGGATCACGGGCTCCGGGAACTCCATGGACTCCAGGATGATGGGATGCTTCTCATCACACAGGGTGTCGCCGGTGGTGGTATTCTTCAGACCCACCACGGCGGCAATATCACCGGAGTAGACGGACTCGATATCCTCGCGGTGGTTGGCGTGCATCTGCAGGATGCGGCCCATACGCTCGCGCTTGCCCTTGGTGGCATTGAGGACCGAGGAACCGGTGGTCAGCGTGCCGGAGTAGACACGGAAGAAGCTCAGGCGGCCCACATAGGGGTCGGTCATGATCTTGAACGCCAGGGCTGCAAACGGCTCGTCATCGGAGGACTTGCGCTCCTCTTCCTCGTCGGTCTTGGGGTTGACACCCTTGATGGCCGGCACATCGGTGGGGGCGGGCATATAGTCCACGATGGCGTCCAGCAGCTTCTGTACGCCCTTGTTGCGATAGCTGGAACCGCAGGTCACGGGCACCATCTCCACGGCACAGGTGGCCTGGCGGATGGCGGCGCGGATCTTGGCGGTGGGGATCTCCTTCCCCTCCAGATACAGCTCCATGATCTCATCATCGAACATGGAGACCGCATCCAGCAGCTTCTCGCGGTACTCGTTGGCAAGGTCGACCATATCCTCAGGGATAGGCTCCACGCGCATATCCTTGCCCAACTGATCGTAATAGATATCGGCATCCATCTCCACCAGGTCGATGATACCCTTGAAGGTATCCTCCTTCCCGATGGGCAGCTGGATGGGGACGGCGTTGGCCTTCAACCGGTCGTGCACCATGTCCAGCACATGATAGAAATCCGCGCCGGTGATGTCCATCTTGTTGACGTAGATCATCCGGGGGACATGGTAGTGATCGGCCTGACGCCACACAGTCTCGGACTGGGGTTCCACACCGCCCTTGGCACACATGACGGTGACAGACCCGTCCAGCACACGCAGAGAACGTTCCACCTCAACAGTGAAGTCCACGTGGCCCGGGGTGTCAATGATGTTGATACGCGTCTGGGGGAACTGATCCTTGGAGCCCTTCCAGTAGCAGGTGGTCGCGGCGGAGGTGATGGTGATACCACGCTCCTGCTCCTGCTCCATCCAGTCCATGGTAGCGGTACCCTCGTGCGTCTCACCCAGCTTGTAGTTCACGCCCGTGTAGTACAGAATACGCTCTGTGGTCGTGGTCTTGCCTGCATCGATGTGTGCCATGATGCCGATATTTCTTGTGTTTTCCAGTGTAACCTTTCTCGGCATACCGTTCTCCTTTTTGTGTCGTTGGTATGATTACCAGCGGAAGTGGGCGAAAGCCTTGTTGGACTCCGCCATCTTGTGGGTGTCCTCGCGCTTCTTCACGGCAGAGCCGGTGTTGTTGGCGGCGTCCATGATCTCGCCGGCCAGGCGCTCGGCCATGGTGCGCTCACCGCGGGCGCGGGAGTAGTTGGTCAGCCAGCGCAGACCCAGGGTCTGACGACGGGCGGGACGAACCTCCATGGGGACCTGATAGGTGGCGCCGCCCACACGGCGGGCCTTGACTTCCAGGCTGGGCATGATGTTTTCCATCGCCTGGGTGAACACTTCCAGAGGATCCTTCTCGGTCTTGTCCTTGATGATGTCAAAGGCACCGTAAACGACCTTCTGGGCGACGCCCTTTTTACCGTCCAACATGATGCTGTTGACCAGCTTGGTCACCAGCACGGAGTTGTACATAGGATCGGGCAAGATCTCTCTCTTGGGAACATTACCTCTTCTGGGCACTATGCTTCCCTCCTTCATAAAAATATGATTTCACAGGTACTCAACAGCTTGCGAAGGCTGTTGTACGGCCTGCCAAAGAGGTATTTTTATATATAGTATATAAGAAACCTTTTCGGCAAAGCTCATGCTGCAAGTTTTACTTGCTCTTGGGGCGCTTTGCGCCGTACTTGGAACGGGCCTGCATACGGCCGGACACACCCTGGGTATCCAGCGTACCACGAATGATGTGGTAACGGACGCCGGGCAGGTCCTTGACACGGCCGCCGCGGATCATCACGACGGAGTGCTCCTGCAGGGAGTGACCCACGCCGGGGATGTAGGCGGTGACTTCGTAGCCGTTGGTCAGACGCACACGGGCGATCTTACGGAGCGCGGAGTTGGGCTTCTTGGGGGTCGCAGTTCTGACGGCGGTGCAGACGCCACGCTTCTGGGGAGAGCTCAGGTCGGTCTCCTTGTTCTTCAGCGTATTCAGGCCCTTCTGCATAGCGGGAGAATTGGACTTGTAGGTGCTCTTCTTCCGGCCCTGCTTGACCAGCTGGTTAAAAGTAGGCATTTGGTTTCTCCTTTCGTAAGATTTGTGGGACGTATGTCCCTCTATTTTTCCACGGAACAGAGGGTATCTATTCCGGATGGAACGTTATTCAGCCGTTCAGGACGGCCACAGCGGCGGCAGGCACGGCGATACCGCAGGCAGTACCCAGCTGCCGCAGCGTCATGCTGCTGTCACAGGGGATGGCCTTTTCCGCGCACAGGGCGCGCAGGGGATCGGTGAGCCGGGGATCGGCGTCACAGGCCAGATAGACGTGGGCGGCAGCACCCTGGACAAGGGCACGACGGGTCTGCTTCAAGCCCACGACTTTTCCCTTTGCGGTCAGTTCTCCGGGCACAGGCGCTCTCCTCCTGTCGTCGCATAACAAATCCCGCGGGCAATTCCCGCGCAATTTGAAATTATAGCATAGCTGCGCGGAAGCGTCAAGTGTGTTTCGCGGGAAAGTTTGTGAATTCCACTGAAATTCCGTGGATAATTTCAGAAGATATCACGAAAAGCTACCCCGGATGCGCTTCCGGCGTCCGGTGAAAAGAGGAGGCCGGAGGGCCTCCTCTTTCAGATGTTCGGTTTCGGCTTACAGCGCGTCGCCGGTGTCCGTCTCGGGACCGTCGCTCTCAGGGAGCTCCGCCTCGTCCATGTCCGCCGGCGCCTCCACAGGTGTGGGGACCTCCGTGTGCATGGCCTCGGCCTCGTCCTTCTTCTCGGCCTCGGTCTCGGGGACCATCTCCTCCGCCAGCTGGCGGTAAGCGGTCAGGCCGGCGCCGGCGGGGATAAGCTTGCCGATGATGACGTTCTCCTTCAGGCCGACCAGGTGGTCCACCTTGCCCTTGATGGCGGCCTCGGTCAGGACCTTGGTGGTCTCCTGGAACGAGGCGGCGGACAGGAAGGAGTCTGTTGCCAGAGAGGCCTTGGTGATACCCATCAGCAGCTGGGTGTAGGTGGCCTCCTGCAGCTCCTCGCCGTCCTCACGCTTCTCGCCGGCGGCGATACGGGCGCGGACCGCTGCGTTGGCGTCCTCCACCTCCATCACGTCGGCCATAGCGCCGGAGAGCAGCCCCTCGGCGTCGTTGGCATCCTCCACGCGGACCTTACGCATCATCTGGCGCACGATGACCTCGATGTGCTTATCGTTGATATCCACGCCCTGCTGACGGTAAACCTTCAGGACCTCCTGGATCAGGTAGTTGTGGACCGCGGAGGCGCCGCGGATACGCAGCACGTCGTGGGGGTTCAGTGCGCCGTCCTGCAGCTGACGGCCCTTCTCGATGACCTCGCCGTCCTGCACCAGCAGGCCGGTGTGGGGCACCGCGTAGGTGCGGGTATCGCCGTCATCGGCGGTGATGATGATATTCAGCAGGCTGCCCTTGGTAGCCTCCTCGAAGCGGACCTTGCCGCCGATCTCGGCGATGGTGGCCATCTTCTTGGGCTTGCGGGCCTCGAACAGCTCCTCCACTCGGGGAAGACCCTGGGTGATGTCGCCGCCGGCCACGCCGCCGGTGTGGAAGGTACGCATGGTCAGCTGGGTACCGGGCTCGCCAATGGACTGGGCGGCAATGATGCCGACCGCCTCGCCGGGGCCGACGGGCTTGCTGGTGGCCAGGTTCATGCCGTAACACTTGGCGCAGATACCGCTGTGGGCACGGCAGGTAAGCACGGTGCGGATCTCGGCGGAGTGGATATCGAAGGACTCCATCAGCGCGGCGTCGTCCTCGGTCATCATGTGATCCTTGGAGATGAGTACCTCGTCGGTGCCGGGCTTGAGGATATCGCGGACCGGGAAGCGGCCCTTGATGCGCTCGGAGAACTTCTCGATGACCTGACCGCCCTCGCTGATCTCAGACACCACGATGCCCTTTTCCACACCGCAGTCGGCCTCGCGGATGATGACATCCTGGCAGACATCCACCATGCGGCGGGTCAGATAGCCGGAGTCGGCGGTACGGAGGGCCGTATCGGCCAGGCCCTTACGGGCGCCTCGGCTGGAGGTAAAGTACTCCAGCACGGACAGGCCCTCACGGAAGTTGGCCTTGATGGGGATCTCGATAGTCTTACCGGCGGTGTTGGCCATCAGGCCGCGCATACCGGTCAGCTGACGGATCTGCTTCATGGAACCACGGGCGCCGGAGTCCGCCATCATGAAGATGGGGTTGTACTTGTTCATGTTGGCGGTCAGGGCGTCAGTAACGTCGGCGGTGGTCTTTTCCCACTCGCGGACCACCAGCTTGTAGCGCTCCTCGTCGGTGATGAAGCCCATGTTGTACTGATCCTCGATCTCCACCACGCGCTTTTCGGTCTCGTCGATCAGCTCGTACTTGGCCTTGGGCACCGTCATATCCGCGATGGAGATGGTGATGGAGCCGCGGGTAGAGTACTTGTAGCCGGTGGCCTTGATGTTGTCCAGCACCTCGGCAGCGATGGTGAAGCCATACTGCTTGATGGTCTTGTCGACGATCTTGCCCAGCAGCTTCTTGCCGCAGGTCTCGGTGATCTCGTAGTCAAAGAACTTGTCGGAGGGTGTACCGTCCTCGTTGAAGCGCTTGACAAAACCCAAGTCCTGGGGGATGTTGCGGTTGAAGATGATGCGGCCGGCGGTGGCGCGGACCACATGACTGACCTTCACACCGTTCAGCTCCTTGGTCACGCGGACCCAGATGGGCTGGTGGATACCGATGATGTGCTCGTTGTAGGCCATCAGCGCCTCGTCCTCATCGCGGTAGATGTTCATGTGGACGGAGGCTTTTTCCTCTTCGGTAAGCTCATCGTAGGTCTTGCCTGCCAGGGCGAAGTCCACGCCCTCGGGCCACAGCTCGTCGTTGGTCATCTGGCTGACGCCGTTCTCAAACCGCTCGAAGGTCAGGTAGTAGGAGCCCAGCACCATATCCTGCGTAGGCACGGTGACGGGGCCGCCGTCCTGGGGACGCAGCAGGTTGTTGGCGGACAGCATCAGCAGACGCGCCTCGGCCTGTGCTTCGGCGGACAGAGGAACGTGGATAGCCATCTGGTCGCCGTCGAAGTCGGCGTTGAAGGCCGTGCAGTTCAGGGGATGCAGCTTCAGGGCGCGGCCCTCCACCAGCACCGGCTCAAAGGCCTGAATGCCCAGGCGGTGCAGCGTAGGTGCACGGTTCAGCATGACGGGGTGGTCCTTGATGATCTCGTCCAGCGCGTCCCACACCTCGGTGCGGCCCTTGTCCACCATCTTCTTGGCGGACTTGATGTTGTTGGCGCTGCCATCCTCCACCAGCTTCTTCATAATGAAGGGACGGAACAGCTCCACAGCCATCTCCTTGGGCACGCCGCACTGGTAGATCTTCAGCTCGGGACCGACCACGATAACGCTTCGGCCGGAATAGTCCACGCGCTTGCCCAGCAGGTTCTGGCGGAAACGGCCCTGCTTGCCCTTGAGCATATCGCTCAGGGACTTGAGGGCGCGGTTGTTGGCGCCGGTGACAGGGCGGCCGCGGCGGCCGTTGTCGATCAGGGCATCCACCGCCTCCTGAAGCATACGCTTCTCGTTGCGGACGATGATATCGGGGGCCTTCAGCTCCATCAGGCGCTTCAAGCGGTTGTTGCGGTTGATGACCCGGCGGTACAGGTCGTTCAGGTCGCTGGTGGCGAAACGGCCGCCGTCCAGCTGCACCATGGGACGGATCTCCGGGGGGATGACGGGCAGCACATCGATGACCATCCACTCCGGCTTGTTGCCGGACAGGCGGAAGGCGTCCACCACCTCAAGGCGCTTGACGATGCGGGCCTTTTTCTGGCCGGAGGTGGTCTTCAGCTCGGCGTGCAGCTGCTCGCTCAGCTGCTCCAGGTCGATCTGCTGCAGCAGCTCCTTCACGGCCTCGGCGCCCATGCCGGCGCGGAAGTCGTCCTCATACTTCTCGCGCATATCGCGGTATTCCTTCTCGGAGAGGATCTGGTTCTGGGCCAGAGGCGTCTCGCCGGGATCGGTGACGATATAGGCGGCGAAGTACAACACCTTCTCCAGGATACGGGGGCTGATGTCCAGCAGCAGTCCCATACGGGAGGGGATACCCTTGAAGTACCAGATGTGACTGACGGGGGTAGCCAGCTCAATGTGGCCCATACGCTCGCGGCGGACCTTGGCACGGGTGACTTCCACGCCGCAGCGGTCGCAGATCTTGCCCTTGTAGCGGATCTTCTTATACTTACCGCAGTGGCACTCCCAGTCCTTCGTCGGCCCGAAAATGCGCTCACAGAACAGGCCGTCGCGCTCGGGCTTCAGAGTACGGTAGTTGATGGTCTCGGGCTTCTTTACCTCGCCGTAGGACCACTCGCGGATCATTTCCGGAGAAGCAATGCCGATCTTGATGGCATCAAAGGTTGCGTAACTCATAATTCAGCTCCTCCCTTTCCTTAAAACTCGTCGCCTTCGTCGTCATAGGAAGCGTCCACTTCCTCGTCGGCGACGTAGTCGAAGCCCGCATCCGCCAGCTCATCCTCGTCGGCGTAGCGGCTCTGTCTTTCGTTGTCGGCATCCATACGGGCCAGGTTGAAGGTATCCAGGGCGTCCTCGTCCTCCTTCAGCTCGATCTGGTTGCCGTCGGCATCCAGCACCTGGATATCCAGGCACAGGGACTGCAGCTCCTTGACCAGCACCTTGAAGGACTCCGGCACACCGGGCGTGGGCACGTTGTGGCCCTTGACGATGGACTCGTAGGTGCGGACACGGCCGGTCACATCGTCGGACTTGACGGTCAGGATCTCCTGCAGGGTGTAGCTGGCGCCGTAGGCCTCCAGCGCCCAGACTTCCATCTCGCCGAAGCGTTGGCCGCCGAACTGCGCCTTGCCGCCCAGAGGCTGCTGGGTGACCAGGGAGTAGGGGCCGGTGGAACGGGCGTGGATCTTATCATCCACCAGATGGTGCAGCTTCAGGAAGTAGACGTAGCCCACCGTAACCTTGTTGTCGAAGCGCTCACCGGTACGGCCGTCGTACAGCCAGCTCTTGCCCTCGGGATCCAGGCCGGCCAGCTCCAGCGCCTCCGCAATGTCCTTGTCAGTGGCGCCGTCGAAGATGGGAGTAGCCACCTTCCAACCCAGAGTCTTGGCCGCGTAGCCCAGATGGACCTCCAGCACCTGACCGATATTCATACGGCTGGGCACGCCCAGGGGGTTCAGCACGATATCCAGCGGGGTACCATCGGGCAGGAAGGGCATATCCTCCTGGGGCAGCACGCGGGAAACGACGCCCTTGTTGCCGTGACGGCCGGCCATCTTGTCGCCCACCTGGATCTTGCGGCGCTGGGCGATGTAGACACGGACGACCTCGTTGACGCCCGGGCTCAGCTCGTCGCCGTTCTCGCGGGTGAACACCTTGGCGTCCACCACGATGCCGCTTTCGCCGTGGGGCACCTTCAGGGAGGTATCGCGGACCTCGCGGGCCTTCTCGCCGAAAATGGCGCGCAGCAGGCGCTCCTCGGCGGTCAGATCCGTCTCGCCCTTGGGCGTGACCTTACCCACCAGGATGTCGCCGGCGTGGACCTCGGCGCCGATGCGGATGATACCGCGCTCATCCAGGTCCTTCAGCGCGTCCTCGCCCACGTTGGAGATATCGCGGGTGATCTCCTCCGGCCCCAGCTTGGTGTCGCGGGCATCGATCTCGTATTCCTCGATATGAATGGAGGTGTAGACGTCCTCCTTGACAAGGCGCTCGTTCAGCAGGACGGCGTCCTCGTAGTTGTAGCCCTCCCAGGTCATGAAGCCCACCAGGATGTTGCGGCCCAGGGCGATCTCGCCCTGATCGGTGGCGGGACCGTCGGCCAGAACGGTGGGATCGTCGCCGCCGTGGACACGCTCGCCCACAGAGACGATAGGCTTCTGATTGATACAGGTGCCGTGGTTGGAGCGCAGGAACTTGATGAGCTTATAGTCCTTCGTCTCGCCGCTGTCATACTTGACGGAGACGTTGGTGGCATCCACCTTGGTGACGACACCGTCGCCCTCGGCCAGCACGGCCACCTCGGAGTCCAGGCAGATCTTGTGCTCCATGCCGGTACCCACGATGGGGGCTTCCGGCTTCAGCAGCGGCACGGCCTGACGCTGCATATTGGCGCCCATCAGCGCGCGGTTGGCGTCGTCGTTGGGCAGGAAGGGGATCATGGCCGTGGCGATGGACACCATCATGCGGGGAGAGACATCGATGTAGTCCACGCCGCTGCGGGGGACCTCTACGATCTCGTCGCGGTGGCGGCAGGTGATACGCTCGTTGGTCAGGCAGCCGTTCTTGTCCACCGGCTCGGCGGCCTGGCCCACCACATACTGGTCCTCCACGTCGGCGGTCATGTAGGTGATGTCGTCGGAGACGTGACCCGTCTCGTGGTCCACGGCGCGGAAGGGCGCCTCGATAAAGCCGTATTCGTTGATACGGGCATACGTGGCCAGATAGGAGATCAGGCCGATGTTGGGACCTTCAGGGGTCTCGATGGGGCACATACGGCCGTAGTGGGAATAGTGGACGTCGCGGACCTCCATGTTGGCGCGCTCACGACTCAGACCGCCGGGGCCCAGGGCGGACAGACGACGCTTGTGGGTCAGCTCGGCCAGGGGGTTGGTCTGGTCCATGAACTGGCTCAGGGGGCTGGAGCCGAAGAACTCCTTGATGGCCGCGGTGACAGGCCGGATGTTGATCAGGCTCTGGGGCGTGACGATATCCAGATCCTGGATGGTCATGCGCTCACGGATGACGCGCTCCATGCGGCTGAAGCCGATGCGGAACTGGTTTTGCAGCAGCTCGCCCACGCAGCGCAGGCGGCGGTTGCCCAGGTGGTCGATATCGTCCTTGGTCACCAGGCCGTGGGCCAGGGCGTTCATGTAGTTGATGGACGCGAAGATGTCGTCCACGATGATGTGCTTGGGCACCAGATCGTCGGCGTGGAGGCGGCACTGCTTCACCAGCTCGTCGCCGCTGTACTTGCCCAGCAGCTCCTGCAGCACATCGAAGCGCACGCGCTCCTTGATGCCGCAGAGCTCACGGGGATCAAAGTCCACATAGTGGCGCATATCGCACATCTTGTTGGTAAAGATGCGGATGGTGTCGCCGCTGTCCAGCGTGACGCTGATCTCGGGCACGCCCACGGTGTCCATCAGGGTGCAGTCGTCGGCGGTGAGCACATGGCCGTCCTCGAACAGGATCTCGCCGGTGGCGGGATCGGCCACGGGCATGGCCAGCTTCTGGCCCTTGGCGCGGGTCCAGAAGGTCAGCTTCTTGTTGAATTTGTACCGGCCCACGGTGCTCAGGTCATAGCGGCGCGGGTCGAAGAACAGGTTTTGCAGCAGCGTCTCGGCAGAGTCCAGCGTGGGGGGCTCACCGGGGCGGAGCTTGCGGTAGATCTCCAGCATGGCCTCTTCATAGGTCTTGCAGGTATCCTTTTCCAGGGTAGCCACGATGCGGCGGTCATCGCCGAAGCGCTCCAGGATCTCCGCGTCGGTCTTCAGGCCCAGGGCGCGGATCAGGCAGGTGATGGGCAGCTTGCGGTTCTTGTCGATACGGACCCAGAACACCTCGCTGGTGTCGGTCTCGTACTCCAGCCACGCGCCGCGGTAAGGGATGACGGTGCTGGTCAGCAGCGGCAGATCGGTCTTCAGATCGATCTCCTTGCCGTAATAGATGCCGGGGGAACGGACGATCTGGCTGACCACCACGCGCTCGGCGCCGTTGATGACAAAGGTGCCGCCGTGGGTCATCAGGGGGAAGTCGCCCATGAAGATCTCGTTCTCCTTGATCTCGCCGGTCTCCTTGTTGTGCAGGCGCACCAGCACCTTCATGGGGGCGGCATACGTGGCGTCGCGCGCCTTGCACTCCTCCACGTCGTACTTGGGCTTTTCGTCCATGCTGTAATCAATGAAGCTCAGTTCCAGATTACCGGCATAGTCCACGATGGAGGCCACATCGGCAAACACCTCGCGCAGGCCGGTATCCAGGAACCACTGATAGGACTTCTTCTGGATCTCCAGCAGGTTGGGCATTGCCATGACTTCCTCGTGGCGGGCAAAGTTCTTTCGCAGGGTCTTGCCGTAGTACTTGTCTTTCGCCATCTCTACGATCACGCCTTTCTGTTCTTATTTCCCTCCCGCAGCCGCTGACCTGTGCGGCCGCGGGGGCGCTCCGCCGTGATACGCACGGGCTTGTTGGTTCATTTTGACCACAACCCCTTGTGCTTTGCCGGCGGAGATGGTATACTGCACATAGATGAAAGTGGGGCTATGCCGCCACTTTCCAAATATAAAGCAAGTCATTATACCAATTTTTTTCCATATTGTCAATGGGTTTTCCACCGGTTTTGCCGGTGGATTTTTGTATTATAACGAAAACCCGCCCGTGGGAAGACCCCACGGGCGGGTTTTCTTTTGTTATACACAGCGTTCCAGCCGCACCACCGTCTCCACATTCGCCGTACCCGGGAACATATCCACCGCCGCGGCGCGGACGGCGGCATACCCCTCCTGTGCAAACAGCTTCACATCCCGGGCCAGGGTCGCCGGATCACAGGAGACGTAGACAATGCGCTGCGGCGCCATCGATGCCGCAGCGTCGATGACCTCCGGGCTGAGCCCCTTGCGGGGCGGGTCCACGCATATCACGTCCGGGCGCAGGCCCCGGGCGGCGAAGTCCGCCGCGGCCGCCGCCGCGTCGCCGCAGAGGAACTCCACATTTCCGATGCCGTTGCGTTTTGCGTTTTCTTTGGCATCGGCAATGGCCTCCGGCACAATCTCCGCGCCGATGACCCTCGCCGCCCGCCGGGCCATCACCTGGGTGATGGTGCCCGCGCCGCAGTACAGGTCCAGCACCGTCTCGTGCCCGGTCAGTCCCGCGAAGTCCACAGCGGTATCGTACAGCACCTCCGCCATGTCATGGTTCACCTGATAAAAGGACGGCACGCTCAGCCGGAAGGACAGGCCGCACAGGGTATCCTCCAGCACGTCCGCGCCCCACAGGGTGCGGTATTCACTGCCCAGTACAGCCCCGGTGGGCTGGGTGTTCACGCCCAGCACCACACCCACGGCGTCCGGCAGCGCCTGCCGCATAAGCGACACCAGCGTGTCCTCGCGGGGCAGCTTCCTCCCGTTGACCAGCACGCAGACCAATGACTGCCCCGCGCTGTTCGTGCGGACATACAGGTGCCGCACCAGACCCCGCCGGGTCCTTTCATCGTAGCAGGGCACGCCGCATTCCCGGATGTACCGCCGCAGGGCCTCCGCCGCCGCGTCGGCCTGGGGCTTCTGTATCCGGCAGCAGTCCACCGGGATCACCTGATGGCTGCGGGCCTTGTAAAAACCCACCTGTCCACCGGCGTCCACAGGATACTGGCTCTTGTTGCGGTAATGCAGCGGTTCGCCGGAGAAGATCGTCTCCACCGTCACATCGCTGCCGCCGATGCGGCGCAGGGCGTCCTGCACCCGCTGGCGCTTGGCCTCCAGCTCCTCTTCCCTGTCCATATGACGGAAGTCGCAGCCGCCGCACCGCCCATAGTACGGGCAGTCCGGCTCCACCCGGTGGGGCGAGGGCGCGTATACCCGCACCGCCTTGCCGAAAGCGGCGTTTTTCAGCACCTTGAGGATGAGCACATCACAGTCCTCGCCCCGCAGCGCCCGGTGGACGAACACCACCTGCCCGTCGATGCGGGCCACGCCCAAGCCCTCGGAGGTATACCCCTCGATGCGGGCGCGGTAGGTCTTGTTCTTCTCCGGCACGGCTCAGAACTCGAACTTGCTGATGACCTTGCCGATGGCATCGGCAAAGGCGGCCAGCGTCTTGTTGTCCCGGCCCTTGCTGCGGCGGATGAGGCCGATGAGCATATCGCCCAGCTGGACCAGCTTCTGGTACGCCGCCGTGGCCTTGGGCGCGCCCTCGTAGGCCCGGGTCTTGCGCTCCGGCAGGTAGCCGGGGGCAAGCTGCTTGTCGGCGATCAGGTCATACTCCTCGGTGTACTGGGGCGCGTGGGCTGCAAAGCCCAGCCCCTTTACCGTCTCGGCGTAGACAGGCGCCACCTCGCGGTCGCCGTGGACCACGAAGACATGGGTAGTCTTCGCCGGATCAAAGTGCTTGATCCAGTCCACCAGGTGGTCGTGATCGGCATGAGAGCTGAGGCCGGGGAAGTTGACGATCTTGGCCCGGACGGCCACATCCTCGCCGAAGAGCTTGACGCTGTCGACCCCGTCCAGCAGGTTGCGGCCCAGGGTGCCGGGAGACTGGAAGCCCACGAACACCACGGCGCTGTCGGCGCGCCAGAGGTTATACTTCAGATGGTGGCGGATACGGCCCGCGTCGCACATACCGGAAGCGGAGATAATGACCTTGGGGGTCTTGTCCACGTTCAGCAGCTTGGACTCGTCTACCGTCTCGGTCAGGTGCAGGCCGGGGAAGCTGAACATATGGGTGCCGTCCTGCACCAACGCCAGAGCGTCCTCGTCCAGATAGCCCCGCAGATCGCCGCAGAAAATCGTGGTGGCCTTCTTGGCCAGCGGGCTGTCCACGTACACCGGGAAGTCCTTGACGGACGTGACCAGATTTTTGTCCTTGATCTCGCGGATGAAATACAGCAGCTCCTGGGTGCGGCCCACGGCGAAGGAGGGGATGACCACGTTGCCGCCCTTGCCCAGCGTCTCGTCGATGATCTCCGCCAACTGGCCGGTATAGCTCCACACCTCGGTGTGGTTGCGGTCACCGTAGGTGGACTCGGTGAGCACATAGTCCGCACTGTCGAAGAACTGGGGATCGCGGATGATGGGCTGATCCACATTGCCGATATCGCCGGAGAACACCACGGTGCGCGTTTCATCACCCTCATGGCAGGTGAGCTTGATGCTGGCGCTGCCCAGCAGGTGGCCAGCATCGATGAACCGGGCGGTGACGCCCTCCACCACCGGGACCTCCTCGCCGTACTCGCAGGTCTGGATAAACTCCCGCACCCGCAGGGCATCGGCCACGGTGTAGATCGGCTCTACCTCCGGACGTCCGGCGCGCTTGTTCTTGCGGTTCTGGTACTCCGCGTCCTGCTCCTGGATATGGGCGGAGTCCTGGAGCATAATGTCCAGCAGATCGGCGGTCAGGCGGGTGGTAATGATCTTACCCTGAAAGCCGTTTTTGATGAGCATGGGGATGCGGCCGGAGTGGTCGATATGGGCGTGGGTCACCAGCACCACATCAATGCTGCCGGGGTGAAAGGGCAGCGCGGTATTGTCGATCTCGTCCCGGCCCTGCTGCAGGCCGCAGTCCACCAGGATATGCTTGCCGTTGACCTCCAGACAATGGCAGGGGCCGGCAACGCACCCGTGAGCGCCGTAAAAACGCAGCTTCATGGCGAAAACTCCTTCTCTTTGATAGTACCGTCAGTATACCACACTTTTCCGCGCTGCACAACCGCAAAGCGGCACGACTGACCGATAACTGTTCACAGAAAATCTTTTTGCATTAGACAAAAGAGTGTGGTATACTCTACTGGTATAATTATGTACGATTATCTTTTTACTTAGAAAGGATACAGAATATATGGGACTGTTTACCAAGGTTTTCGGCACCTACAGCCAGCGGGAGCTGAAGAGCATCTACCCCATCGTGGACAAGATCACCGCCCTGGAGGACGAGTACAGGCAGCTGACCGACGCCGAGCTTCAGGCCAAGACCCCGGAGTTCAAGGAGCGTCTGGCCAACGGCGAGACGCTGGACGACATCCTGCCGGAGGCCTTTGCCGCCGTGCGGGAGGCCGCGGACCGCGTGCTGGGTATGCGCCCCTATCCCGTCCAGCTGGTGGGCGGCATCGTGCTGCACCAGGGCCGCATCGCCGAGATGAAGACCGGCGAGGGCAAAACGCTGGTGGCCACCCTGCCTGCCTATCTGAACGCGCTGACCGGTGAGGGTGTTCACATCGTCACCGTCAACGACTACCTGGCCAAGCGTGACTCCGAGTGGATGGGCAAGGTCCACCGCTTCATGGGCCTTACCGTGGGTCTGATCATCCACGACATGAAAAAGGAGGAACGCCAGAAGGCCTATCAGGCGGACATCACCTACGGTACCAATAACGAGATGGGCTTCGACTACCTGCGTGACAATATGGCCCTGTACGCCAACGAACAGGTCCAGCGAGGCCACGCTTTCGCCATCGTGGACGAGGTGGACTCCATCCTGATCGATGAGGCCCGTACCCCCCTGATCATCTCCGGTATGGGCGAGAAGTCCACCCAGCTGTACGATATGGCCGAGATGTTCGCCGCCCGGCTGAAGAAATTTGTGGTGGTGGAGAGCGATGACAAAGAGGAGGAAGCCACCGACATCGACGCCGACTATGTGGTGGACGAGAAAGCCCGCAGCGTCACCCTCACTGCCCGGGGCGTGAAGAAGGCGGAGGAGTTCTTCCACCTGGACAACCTGTCCGACCCGGAAAACAGCACCATCGCCCACCACATCAACCAGGCCATCAAGGCCCACGGCATCATGAAGCGCGACGTGGACTATGTGGTCAAGGACGGCGAGGTGGTCATCGTGGACGAGTTCACCGGCCGCCTCATGTTCGGCCGCCGGTACTCCGAGGGACTGCACCAGGCCATCGAGGCCAAGGAGCACCTGTCCGTCCAGCGCGAGAGCAAGACGCTTGCCACCATCACGTTCCAAAATTACTTCCGCCTCTACCGCAAGCTGTCCGGCATGACCGGTACGGCGCTGACGGAGGAGGAGGAATTCGCCACCATTTACGCGCTGGACATCATCGAGATCCCCACCAACCGCCCCATCGCCCGTATCGACAACGAGGACAGCGTGTACAAGACCGAGAACGGCAAGTACCGCGCCGTCATCCAGCAGGTAAAGGCGTGCCACGCCAAGGGCCAGCCGGTGCTGGTGGGCACCGTGTCCATCGAGAAGAACGAGCTGCTGGGCAAGATGCTGACCCGCGAGGGCATCAAGCATAACCTGCTGAACGCCAAAAACCATGAGCGCGAGGCTGAGATCGTGGCCCAGGCGGGCCAGTTCGGCGCCGTCACCGTGGCCACCAACATGGCCGGACGCGGTACCGATATCATGCTGGGCGGCAACGCCGAGTATATGGCCAAGAACGACCTCCGCAAGGCCGGCCTCACCGACGAGCTCATTGCCGAGGCCACCGGCTACGCCGAAACGGACAACCAGGAGATCCTGGACGCCCGGAAGCTGTTTGCCGAGAAGCTGGCCCAGCACAAGGCGGAGATCTCCGGCGAAGCCGACAAGGTCCGCGCCGCCGGCGGCGCGGACCT
>OBDA01000043.1_pt1 | contig 23588 bp, 17 predicted proteins | sample 1503151 | NCBI WGS metagenome assembly OBDA01 (sample SAMN01760947, study PRJEB22395) | human gut metagenome
CGATGTAATAACGTCCGGCACTGGCGGCGTGGCGTGAAGCGAGGGCTGAACAGCAGCAAATCATTGCTGTGCATGTTGAAAAATTGGGCAATCTTTGGCTGCATGCTGATTTGCTGCCGCTACTCGAGCGAGCGCTGGCCGGAAAGCTCACTGCAACGCACAGCACGGTACTTTCGCCTTTTGATCCTGTTGTCTGGGATCGCAAACGCGCAGAGCAGCTTTTTGATTTTAGCTACCGGCTGGAGTGCTATACCCCAGCGCCGAAACGCCAGTATGGCTATTTTGTTCTGCCGTTATTACATCGTGGGCAATTAGTTGGGCGAATGGATGCCAAAATGCATCGCCAGACAGGCATCTTTGAAGTTATCTCTCTGTGGTTACAGGAAGGTATTAAACCAACGACAACGCTGCAAAAAGGGTTACATCAGGCGATTACTGATTTCGCTAACTGGCAGCAGGCAACGCGGGTGACATTACGACGCTGCCCGCAAGGTCTCTTTACTGATTGCCGCACAGGCTGGGAAATAGACCCCGTCGCATAAATGATTATGATAAGATTTATGCATTCATAACCCGATCCATCTGGAGGAACTATGGATCATCGTCTGCTTGAAATCATTGCCTGCCCGGTTTGCAACGGAAAACTTTGGTATAACCAGGAAAAACAAGAGCTTATTTGCAAACTGGACAACCTGGCTTTCCCGCTGCGCGATGGCATTCCAGTGTTGCTGGAAACGGAAGCCCGCGTGCTGACTGCTGATGAGAGTAAATCATGAGTTTTGTGGTCATTATTCCCGCGCGCTACGCGTCAACGCGTCTGCCCGGTAAACCATTGGTTGATATTAATGGCAAACCCATGATTGTTCATGTTCTTGAACGTGCTCGCGAATCAGGTGCCGATCGCATCATCGTGGCAACCGATCATGAGGATGTCGCCCGCGCCGTTGAAGCCGCTGGCGGTGAAGTATGTATGACGCGCGCCGATCACCAGTCAGGGACAGAACGCCTGGCGGAAGTTGTCGAAAAATGCGCATTCAGCGACGACACGGTGATCGTTAATGTGCAGGGTGATGAACCGATGATCCCTGCGACAATCATTCGTCAGGTTGCTGATAACCTCGCTCAGCGTCAGGTGGGTATGGCGACTCTGGCGGTGCCAATCCACAATGCGGAAGAAGCGTTTAACCCGAATGCGGTGAAAGTGGTTCTCGACGCTGAAGGGTATGCACTGTACTTCTCACGCGCCACCATTCCTTGGGATCGTGATCGTTTTGCAAAAGGCCTTGAAACCGTTGGCGATAACTTCCTGCGTCATCTTGGTATTTATGGCTACCGTGCAGGCTTTATCCGTCGTTACGTCACCTGGCAGCCAAGCCCGTTAGAACACATCGAAATGTTAGAGCAGCTTCGTGTTCTGTGGTACGGCGAAAAAATCCACGTTGCTGTCGCGCATGAAGTTCCTGGCACAGGTGTGGATACCCCTGAAGATCTTGAGCGCGTTCGCGCTGAAATGCGCTAATTTCACTTCACGACACTCCAGCCAATTTTGGGAGGAGTGTCGTACCGTTACGATTTTCCTCAATTTTTCTTTTCAACAATTGATCTCATTCAGGTGACATCTTTTATATTGGCGCTCATTATGAAAGCAGTAGCTTTTATGAGGGTAATCTGAATGGAACAGCTGCGTGCCGAATTAAGCCATTTACTGGGCGAAAAACTCAGTCGTATTGAGTGCGTCAATGAAAAAGCGGATACGGCGTTGTGGGCTTTGTATGACAGCCAGGGAAACCCAATGCCGTTAATGGCAAGAAGCTTTAGTACGCCCGGAAAAGCCCGACAACTGGCATGGAAAACCACCATGCTGGCAAGAAGTGGGACTGTCCGTATGCCGACTATTTATGGTGTGATGACGCATGAAGAACACCCCGGCCCCGATGTCCTGCTACTGGAGCGGATGCGTGGTGTTTCGGTGGAGGCACCAGCCCGAACACCAGAACGCTGGGAACAACTCAAAGACCAAATCGTTGAAGCCTTACTGGCCTGGCACCGTCAGGACAGTCGCGGTTGCGTCGGCGCGGTCGACAATACTCAGGAAAATTTCTGGCCCTCATGGTACCGGCAACATGTTGAAGTGCTATGGACCACGCTCAATCAGTTCAATAACACCGGTCTGATGATGCAGGATAAGCGGATCCTGTTTCGCACTCGCGAATGTCTCCCGGCATTATTTGAAGGCTTTAACGACAATTGTGTGTTGATTCACGGTAACTTCTGTTTACGCAGCATGCTGAAAGATTCGCGCAGCGATCAGTTACTGGCGATGGTCGGGCCGGGACTAATGCTTTGGGCACCGCGAGAATACGAACTGTTCCGACTAATGGATAATTCTCTGGCGGAAGATTTGCTCTGGAGTTACCTGCAACGCGCGCCAGTGGCGGAGTCGTTCATCTGGCGGCGTTGGTTGTATGTGTTATGGGATGAAGTTGCGCAACTGGTTAATACCGGACGATTTAGTCGGCGCAACTTCGATCTGGCATCAAAATCACTCTTGCCGTGGCTCGCCTGACGGACCTTTCAGCCACTGCCAGATGCGGCCAAGCGTTTCATAGCCAACACGATCGCTATGCATCAGCCAGACCGGAGAAGGGATTGCCCGTTCCCACGGATTAAGCGGCGAGTCGATGGCCAACTGATTCGCCGGGGCTGGTAGCGGATTTAACCCTTCCTGCTGAAAAAAGATCATCGCCCGCGGCAGATGTGATGCGGAGGTCACCAGCAGGAAAGGGGCGTCACCAATCGCCTGTTTCACTGCCGCAGCTTCTTCTTCGGTATCTTTTGGCAAATCCAGGGTGATAATTTGCTCGCGCGGCACGCCCAGCGATTGCGCAACTCTGGCACCTACTTCCGCTGTACTCACCGTATTGGTTTTTGCTAGGCCTCCCGTGAAGATCAGTTTTGATCCCGGATTTTCGCGCCATAAGCGAATACCTTCATTCAGGCGTGGCAGACTGTTATTGATTAAATTAGAGCTCGGTGCCCACTGCGGGTTCCAGGTATAACCACCTCCGAGCACCACGATATAGTCCACTTTTTGCGAATTATTCCATGTCGGATAGGTGCTTTCGATGGGACGCAGCAGGCGGTCGGCTACCGGTTGCAAACTCAATAACAAGAGCGCCAGCCACCCAATGCTAATAAAAATCTTCCCGGTTTTTTGAAAACGGCTAAACCACAGCAGCGCCAGGCCAGCGCCAATAATCAACAACATCAGCGGAAGTGGCAGCAACATATTGCCAATCACTTTTTTCAGTGTAAAAAGCATCCTTTCTGGTTCCTTTTTTAACCATATAGCAAGGGATCGCCAGCGATATTACACCAGACGGGTTCATTCTCGCCGTGGCTGTGACAAAATAGCGTCTTTATCAGAAAACGTCTTAGCCAACCGGTGGAGAAAGCAATGCAGGATCGCAATTTTGATGATATTGCGGAAAAGTTTTCCCGTAACATTTACGGCACCACCAAAGGGCAGCTTCGACAGGCTATTCTGTGGCAGGATCTCGATCGCGTGCTGGCGGAAATGGGCCCGCAAAAACTGCGTGTGCTGGATGCTGGCGGTGGAGAAGGGCAGACCGCAATCAAAATGGCCGAGCGTGGGCATCAGGTCATTTTATGCGATCTTTCTGCGCAGATGATCGACCGCGCAAAACAGGCGGCAGAAGCAAAAGGTGTGAGCGACAACATGCAATTTATACATTGCGCCGCTCAGGATGTTGCTTCGCATTTGGAAACGCCCGTTGATCTGATATTGTTCCATGCGGTGCTCGAGTGGGTGGTCGATCCCCGCAGTGTATTGCAGACCCTGTGGTCAGTGTTGCGTCCAGGCGGAGTGTTGTCGTTAATGTTCTACAATGCGCATGGTTTGTTGATGCATAACATGGTCGCCGGGAATTTTGATTACGTGCAGGCGGGAATGCCGAAAAAGAAAAAACGGACGCTTTCGCCAGATTATCCACGCGACCCGGCGCAGGTTTATCTGTGGCTGGAAGAAGCTGGTTGGCAAATTATGGGTAAGACAGGCGTTCGCGTGTTTCATGATTATCTGCGCGAGAAACACCAGCAGCGCGACTGCTATGAAGCATTACTTGAATTAGAAACGCGTTATTGCCGTCAGGAACCGTATATTACCCTGGGGCGTTATATTCATGTCACCGCGCGCAAACCGCAGAGCAAGGATAAAGTATGAGTGAATTTTCCCAGACAGTCCCCGAACTGGTTGCCTGGGCCAGAAAAAATGACTTCTCCATCTCGCTGCCGGTAGACCGACTCTCTTTTCTGCTGGCGGTTGCCACGCTGAACGGCGAGCGTCTGGATGGTGAGATGAGTGAAGGCGAGCTGGTGGATGCATTCCGCCATGTGAGTGATGCGTTTGAGCAAACCAGCGAAACCATCGGCGTGCGCGCCAATAACGCGATCAACGACATGGTGCGTCAACGTCTGCTGAACCGCTTTACCAGCGAGCAGGCGGAAGGGAACGCAATTTACCGTCTGACGCCGCTCGGCATCGGCATTACTGACTACTACATCCGTCAGCGCGAGTTTTCTACGCTGCGTCTTTCTATGCAGTTGTCGATTGTGGCGGGTGAGCTCGAACGCGCAGCAGATGCCGCCGAAGAGGGCGGTGATGAATTTCACTGGCACCGTAATGTCTATGCGCCACTGAAATATTCGGTAGCAGAAATTTTCGACAGTATCGACCTGACGCAACGTCTGATGGACGAACAGCAGCAGCAGGTGAAGGACGATATCGCCCAGTTGCTGAACAAAGACTGGCGGGCGGCGATTTCCAGCTGTGAATTGTTGCTTTCGGAAACTTCCGGAACGCTGCGTGAATTGCAGGATACGCTGGAAGCGGCAGGCGACAAATTGCAGGCTAATCTGTTGCGCATTCAGGATGCGACGATGACCCATGACGATCTGCATTTCGTCGATCGTCTGGTGTTCGATCTGCAGAGCAAACTCGATCGTATTATCAGTTGGGGCCAGCAATCCATCGACTTGTGGATTGGCTACGACCGCCACGTACACAAATTTATTCGTACCGCGATCGATATGGATAAAAACCGCGTCTTTGCTCAGCGGTTACGTCAGTCGGTACAAACCTATTTTGATGAGCCGTGGGCGCTAACTTATGCCAATGCCGATCGTCTGCTGGATATGCGTGACGAAGAGATGGCACTGCGCGATGAAGAAGTGACTGGGGAACTTCCTGAGGATCTGGAATACGAAGAGTTTAACGAGATCCGCGAACAGCTGGCGGCGATCATCGAAGAACAACTTGCCGTGTACAAAACCAGACAAGTGCCGCTGGATCTTGGTCTGGTGGTACGCGAATATCTGTCACAGTATCCGCGTGCACGTCACTTTGACGTTGCGCGCATTGTTATTGATCAGGCGGTACGTCTTGGCGTAGCGCAAGCAGATTTCACCGGACTGCCAGCGAAATGGCAGCCGATTAATGATTACGGAGCCAAGGTACAGGCGCATGTCATCGACAAATATTGAACAAGTGATGCCGGTTAAGCTGGCGCAGGCGCTGGCGAATCCGTTATTTCCGGCGCTGGACAGCGCCTTACGTTCAGGCCGCCATATTGGCCTCGACGAACTGGATAATCATGCATTCCTGATGGATTTTCAGGAATATCTGGAAGAGTTTTACGCGCGTTATAACGTTGAGCTTATTCGCGCACCGGAAGGGTTCTTCTATTTACGCCCACGTTCCACCACTCTTATCCCGCGTTCCGTCTTGTCGGAACTGGATATGATGGTCGGGAAAATCCTCTGTTATCTCTATCTCAGCCCGGAACGGCTGGCGAATGAGGGGATTTTCACCCAGCAGGAACTGTACGACGAACTGCTCACCCTGGCCGATGAAGCAAAACTGCTGAAACTGGTGAACAACCGTTCAACCGGTTCAGACGTTGACCGTCAGAAGTTGCAGGAGAAAGTACGTTCTTCGCTCAACCGTCTGCGTCGTTTAGGCATGGTGTGGTTTATGGGCCACGACAGCAGCAAGTTTCGCATTACCGAATCGGTGTTCCGCTTCGGAGCCGATGTGCGTGCTGGCGACGATCCCCGTGAAGCACAGCGTCGCCTGATTCGTGATGGCGAAGCAATGCCGATTGAAAATCATCTGCAACTCAACGATGAAACCGAAGAGAATCAGCCAGATAGCGGAGAGGAAGAATAATGATTGAACGCGGTAAATTTCGCTCACTGACGCTGATTAACTGGAACGGCTTTTTTGCCCGAACTTTTGACCTTGACGAGCTGGTCACGACGCTTTCTGGCGGTAACGGGGCGGGTAAATCCACCACCATGGCGGCGTTCGTTACGGCGCTGATCCCCGACCTGACCCTGCTGCATTTCCGTAACACTACGGAAGCCGGGGCCACCAGCGGTTCGCGCGATAAAGGTCTGCACGGTAAGCTGAAAGCGGGTGTCTGTTATTCGATGCTCGACACCATTAACTCGCGCCACCAGCGCGTGGTGGTCGGTGTGCGTCTGCAACAGGTTGCCGGACGCGATCGTAAAGTGGATATCAAGCCGTTTGCCATTCAGGGACTGCCGATGTCGGTGCAGCCGACACAGCTGGTGACCGAAACCCTGAACGAACGCCAGGCGCGCGTGCTGCCGCTTAACGAGCTGAAAGACAAGCTCGAGGCGATGGAAGGCGTGCAGTTTAAACAGTTCAACTCCATTACTGATTACCACTCGCTGATGTTCGATCTGGGCATCATCGCGCGTCGTCTGCGCTCCGCATCTGACCGTAGCAAATTCTATCGTCTGATCGAAGCTTCGCTGTATGGCGGGATCTCCAGTGCCATTACCCGTTCTCTGCGCGACTACCTGTTGCCAGAAAACAGCGGCGTGCGTAAAGCGTTCCAGGACATGGAAGCGGCGCTGCGTGAAAACCGTATGACGCTGGAAGCGATTCGTGTCACCCAGTCGGACCGCGACCTGTTTAAGCATCTGATCAGCGAAGCCACCAACTACGTGGCGGCGGACTACATGCGTCACGCCAACGAGCGCCGTGTCCATCTCGACAAAGCCCTGGAGTTTCGTCGCGAGCTACATACTTCGCGTCAGCAACTGGCGGCTGAGCAGTACAAACACGTCGATATGGCGCGTGAGCTGGCAGAGCACAACGGTGCCGAAGGCGATCTGGAAGCGGATTATCAGGCGGCCAGTGATCACCTGAACCTGGTGCAAACCGCACTGCGTCAGCAGGAGAAGATCGAACGCTACGAAGCGGATCTCGATGAGCTGCAGATCCGTCTGGAAGAGCAAAATGAAGTGGTGGCAGAAGCCATCGAACGCCAGGAAGAGAATGAGGCTCGTGCGGAAGCTGCCGAACTGGAAGTGGACGAGCTGAAAAGCCAGCTTGCTGACTACCAGCAGGCGCTGGACGTCCAGCAAACGCGCGCGATCCAGTATAACCAGGCGATTGCTGCGCTTAATCGTGCCAAAGAACTGTGCCATCTGCCGGACTTAACCGCCGACTGCGCCGCCGAATGGCTGGAAACCTTCCAGGCGAAAGAGCTGGAAGCGACTGAAAAAATGCTCTCTCTTGAGCAGAAAATGAGCATGGCGCAAACCGCGCACAGCCAGTTTGAGCAGGCTTATCAGCTGGTGGTGGCAATCAACGGCCCGCTGGCGCGTAACGAGGCGTGGGATGTCGCTCGCGAACTATTGCGCGAAGGGGTCGATCAGCGTCACCTGGCAGAGCAGGTTCAACCGTTGCGGATGCGCTTAAGTGAACTGGAACAGCGTCTGCGCGAGCAGCAAGAAGCCGAACGCCTGCTGGCAGACTTCTGCAAACGTCAGGGCAAGAATTTTGATATCGACGAACTGGAAGCCCTGCATCAGGAGCTGGAAGCGCGTATTGCCTCTCTTTCCGATAGCGTGTCTAACGCCCGCGAAGAGCGTATGGCACTGCGTCAGGAACAGGAACAGCTGCAGTCTCGCATTCAGAGTTTGATGCAGCGTGCGCCGGTTTGGCTGGCAGCGCAAAACAGTCTCAACCAGTTGAGCGAGCAGTGCGGTGAAGAGTTTACCTCCAGCCAGGACGTCACCGAATATCTGCAACAGTTGCTGGAGCGTGAGCGAGAGGCGATTGTTGAACGCGATGAAGTGGGCGCGCGCAAAAACGCTGTCGATGAAGAGATCGAACGTTTAAGCCAGCCTGGCGGCTCTGAAGATCAGCGTCTGAACGCGCTGGCGGAGCGTTTTGGCGGCGTGCTGCTGTCAGAAATTTATGACGACGTTAGCCTGGAAGATGCGCCGTACTTCTCAGCGCTGTATGGCCCGTCACGCCACGCCATCGTGGTGCCAGATCTGTCACAGGTAACTGAACACCTGGAAGGCTTGACCGATTGCCCGGAAGATCTCTATCTGATCGAAGGAGATCCGCAGTCATTCGATGACAGCGTGTTCAGCGTTGATGAGCTGGAAAAAGCGGTAGTGGTGAAAATCGCCGATCGTCAGTGGCGTTATTCACGTTTCCCGGAAGTGCCGCTGTTTGGTCGAGCTGCGCGTGAAAGCCGTATTGAAAGCCTCCATGCCGAGCGTGAAGTGCTTTCCGAACGCTTCGCCACGCTCTCCTTTGATGTACAGAAAACTCAGCGTCTGCATCAGGCGTTCAGCCGCTTTATCGGCAGTCATCTGGCGGTTGCGTTTGAGTCTGACCCGGAAGCAGAAATCCGTCAACTGAACAGCCGTCGCGTCGAACTGGAGCGGGCGTTGAGTAATCATGAAAATGATAACCAGCAGCAGCGTATTCAGTTTGAGCAGGCGAAAGAAGGCGTTACGGCGCTGAACCGCATTCTGCCGCGTCTCAACCTGTTGGCTGATGACAGCCTGGCGGATCGCGTCGATGAAATCCGCGAACGTCTGGATGAAGCCCAGGAAGCCGCGCGTTTTGTTCAGCAGTTTGGCAATCAACTGGCGAAACTGGAACCGATCGTTTCGGTATTGCAGAGCGACCCGGAACAGTTCGAACAGCTAAAAGAAGATTACGCGTACTCTCAGCAGATGCAGCGCGATGCCCGTCAGCAGGCGTTTGCCCTGACGGAAGTGGTGCAGCGTCGTGCGCACTTTAGCTATTCTGACTCGGCAGAAATGCTGAGCGGTAATAGCGATCTCAACGAAAAGCTGCGTGAACGTCTGGAACAGGCGGAAGCGGAGCGTACTCGCGCTCGTGAAGCGTTGCGTGGTCACGCAGCGCAGTTGAGTCAGTACAACCAGGTGCTGGCTTCGCTGAAAAGTTCTTACGACACCAAAAAAGAGCTACTCAACGATCTGCAACGTGAATTGCAGGATATCGGCGTGCGCGCCGATAGCGGGGCAGAAGAGCGGGCGCGAATTCGCCGTGACGAGCTGCATGCGCAACTGAGTAATAACCGGTCCCGCCGCAACCAGCTGGAAAAAGCACTGACTTTCTGCGAAGCGGAGATGGACAACCTGACCCGCAAACTGCGCAAGCTGGAGCGGGATTACTTTGAGATGCGCGAGCAGGTAGTGACCGCCAAAGCGGGCTGGTGTGCGGTGATGCGCATGGTGAAAGATAACGGCGTTGAGCGCCGCTTACACCGTCGTGAGCTGGCTTATCTCTCCGCTGATGATTTGCGCTCTATGTCGGATAAGGCATTGGGTGCGCTGCGTCTGGCGGTGGCGGATAACGAACATCTGCGCGACGTGCTGCGCATGTCGGAAGATCCGAAACGTCCGGAGCGTAAAATTCAGTTCTTCGTGGCGGTTTATCAGCATCTGCGTGAACGTATTCGTCAGGATATTATTCGTACCGATGATCCGGTGGAAGCTATCGAACAGATGGAGATCGAACTTAGCCGTCTGACCGAAGAATTAACCTCCCGTGAACAGAAACTGGCGATCAGTTCCCGCAGCGTGGCGAACATCATTCGCAAAACCATTCAGCGCGAGCAGAACCGTATCCGTATGCTCAACCAGGGGTTGCAGAACGTATCGTTTGGTCAGGTGAACAGCGTGCGCCTCAACGTGAACGTGCGTGAAACGCACGCCATGCTGCTGGATGTGCTCTCTGAACAGCACGAGCAGCATCAGGATCTGTTTAACAGCAACCGTCTGACCTTCTCGGAAGCGTTGGCGAAATTGTATCAGCGTCTTAATCCGCAGATTGATATGGGACAGCGCACGCCGCAGACCATTGGCGAAGAACTGCTGGATTACCGCAACTATCTGGAAATGGAAGTTGAGGTTAACCGTGGTTCCGATGGTTGGTTGCGCGCAGAGTCTGGTGCATTGTCGACCGGTGAGGCGATTGGTACCGGTATGTCGATTCTGGTGATGGTGGTACAAAGCTGGGAAGATGAATCTCGCCGCCTGCGCGGTAAAGATATCTCTCCTTGCCGCCTGCTGTTCCTCGATGAAGCAGCGCGACTGGATGCTCGTTCTATCGCCACGCTGTTTGAATTGTGTGAGCGTTTGCAAATGCAGCTCATCATCGCAGCGCCGGAAAATATCAGCCCGGAGAAAGGCACCACCTATAAACTGGTGCGTAAAGTCTTCCAGAATACCGAACACGTTCACGTCGTCGGCCTGCGAGGATTTGCGCCGCAACTCCCTGAAACGCTTCCAGGAAGTGACGAAGCGCCTTCTCAGGCGAGTTAAAATTAAGGCGGCAGCAATGCCGCCTTTTCTTTTTCCGAAAACTCCGTTTCCGCACTAAAAAAGTGGCACATTACGGCGCGCTTTTCTTTAAACTTCTTTACATTAGGTTATGTAAAAACGTATCGGCGTTTATATACTGAAGATAAGCCTGATGAGTAACAGGCTTGCTCGTCATACTTTCGTGAGTATTGGCGTTGTACAGGCAAGTCGTAAAATAACAGCCTGGCTATTCAGAGTATGATAAAAACAGGGGGCAAGGGATGTTGCTTAATATGATGTGTGGTCGTCGGCTGTCGGCAATCAGTTTGTGCCTGGCCGTAACATTCGCTCCACTGTTCAATGCGCAGGCCGATGAGCCTGAAGTAATCCCTGGCGACAGCCCGGTGGCTGTCAGTGAACAGGGCGAGGCACTGCCGCAGGCGCAAGCCACGGCAATAATGGCGGGGATCCAGCCATTGCCTGAAGGTGCGGCAGAAAAAGCCCGCACGCAAATCGAATCTCAATTACCCGCAGGTTACAAGCCGGTTTATCTTAACCAGCTTCAACTGTTGTATGCCGCACGCGATATGCAACCCATGTGGGAAAACCGTGATGCTGTTAAAGCCTTCCAGCAACAGCTGGCAGAGGTGGCGATTGCCGGTTTCCAGCCGCAGTTTAATAAATGGGTAGAGTTACTGACCGATCCTGGTGTTAACGGGATGGCACGCGACGTAGTGCTCTCTGATGCGATGATGGGCTATCTCCATTTCATTGCAAATATTCCGGTCAAAGGCACTCGCTGGCTATATAGCAGTAAACCTTATGCACTTGCAACGCCGCCGCTCTCGGTGATTAACCAATGGCAGCTGGCGCTGGATAAAGGTCAATTGCCTACGTTGTTGCAGGACTGGCACCGCAGCATCCGCAATATGCGGCGATGCATGAATCGTTACTGGCCTTACTCAGTGACACCAAACCGTGGCCCCAACTGACCGGCAAAGCAACGTTGCGCCCAGGGCAGTGGAGTAACGACGTACCGGCGTTGCGCGAAATATTGCAACGCACAGGCATGTTGGACGGGGGGCCGAAAATTACTCTACCTGGCGATGACACGCCAACTGACGCGGTAGTCAGCCCATCCGCTGTTACTGTTGAAACAGCAGAAACTAAGCCGATGGACAAGCAAACGACGTCTCGTAGTAAACCTGCGCCTGCCGTTCGTGCCGCCTACGATAATGAACTGGTGGAAGCCGTTAAACGTTTTCAGGCATGGCAAGGATTGGGGGCAGATGGTGCTATTGGCCCGGCAACACGTGACTGGTTAAACGTAACGCCCGCCCAGCGTGCTGGCGTGTTGGCTCTCAACATCCAGCGATTGCGCTTGCTGCCAACAGAGCTTTCTACCGGGATCATGGTTAACATTCCGGCCTATTCGCTGGTCTACTATCAGAACGGCAATCAGGTGCTGGATTCGCGAGTCATTGTCGGTCGCCCCGATCGCAAAACGCCGATGATGAGCAGTGCCCTTAACAACGTAGTGGTAAACCCGCCGTGGAACGTACCTCCAACTCTGGCACGCAAAGATATTCTGCCAAAAGTGCGCAACGATCCGGGATATCTCGAAAGCCATGGCTATACGGTGATGCGCGGCTGGAACAGCAGAGAAGCGATTGACCCATGGCAGGTTGACTGGTCTACAATCACGGCCTCGAATTTACCGTTCCGCTTCCAGCAGGCTCCAGGCCCACGGAACTCGCTGGGGCGCTATAAATTCAATATGCCGAGTTCAGAGGCCATTTATTTGCATGACACGCCGAACCACAATCTGTTCAAGCGTGATACACGCGCATTGAGCTCAGGCTGTGTACGAGTGAATAAAGCTTCCGATCTGGCGAATATGCTGTTGCAGGATGCAGGCTGGAATGACAAACGTATTTCTGATGCGCTGAAGCAGGGTGATACACGTTACGTCAATATTCGGCAGTCGATTCCGGTGTATCTCTACTACCTGACGGCCTTTGTTGGTGCAGATGGTCGTACCCAGTATCGTACAGATATTTACAATTATGATCTGCCTGCGCGATCCAGCTCGCAAATCGTATCGAAAGCGGAACAATTAATCAGGTAAATGAAGTAGTTCGGGGAAATCAGTTGTCGTAATAATTAGCATGATTGGGGGCGATTCTCTGCAGCCCCCGTCACTGCTGGGGTTGAGTCATCTTGACGTCTGCTTTACGGGCGGTTAAGGTGCCTCTTGTGCGCCAGAAGTGCATATAAACGATAACATTGACCTGTAGACTTGATTATCATGGACAAATTCGACGCTAATCGCCGCAAATTGCTGGCGCTTGGTGGCGTTGCACTCGGTGCCGCCATCCTGCCGACCCCTGCGTTTGCAACACTCTCTACCCCACGCCCGCGCATTTTGACACTCAATAATCTTCATACCGGAGAGTCAATCAAAGCGGAGTTTTTCGATGGCAGAGGCTATATTCAGGAAGAATTGGCAAAACTTAACCATTTTTTCCGCGATTACCGCGCGAACAAAATAAAGTCCATCGACCCAGGATTATTCGACCAGTTGTATCGCCTGCAAGGGTTGTTAGGCACGCGCAAACCGGTGCAACTCATTTCCGGTTATCGTTCTATTGATACCAACAATGAACTACGCGCCCGCAGCCGTGGAGTAGCGAAGAAAAGCTATCACACTAAAGGCCAGGCGATGGATTTCCATATTGAAGGTATCGCGTTAAGCAATATTCGCAAAGCCGCGTTATCTATGCGCGCAGGTGGTGTAGGATATTATCCACGTAGTAACTTTGTGCATATTGATACCGGGCCAGCACGGCACTGGTAGTAATTGCTTAACGAAACAGGGGCAGTATGAACTATCGTATTATTCCGGTCACCGCATTCTCCCAGAACTGTTCATTAATCTGGTGTGAACAAACCCGTCTGGCCGCACTGGTCGATCCTGGCGGCGATGCGGAAAAAATCAAACAGGAAGTTGATGACAGCGGCCTGACACTGATGCAGATCCTGCTGACGCATGGTCATCTGGACCACGTTGGCGCAGCGGCGGAACTGGCGCAACATTACGGCGTGCCGGTTTTTGGCCCGGAAAAAGAAGATGAGTTCTGGCTGCAAGGCTTGCCTGCGCAAAGTCGTATGTTTGGTCTGGAAGAGTGCCAGCCGCTGACGCCAGATCGTTGGCTGAACGAAGGCGATACCATCAGCATAGGGAATGTGACTTTACAGGTGTTACATTGCCCTGGGCATACGCCGGGTCATGTGGTGTTTTTTGATGATCGGGCAAAGCTGCTGATTTCTGGCGATGTTATTTTCAAAGGCGGAGTAGGGCGCAGTGACTTCCCGCGTGGCGATCATAATCAACTGATTTCTTCAATCAAAGATAAATTGCTGCCACTGGGGGATGACGTGACATTTATTCCGGGTCACGGACCATTATCCACACTTGGTTATGAACGCCTGCATAATCCCTTCCTGCAAGACGAAATGCCCGTCTGGTAAGGCACATAAAAAAGCCCGCTTTTAATGCGGGCCTGGATTTCTGGCAAAGTGCGCTTTGTTTATGCCGGATGCGGCACGAGCGCCTTATCCGGCCTACAAAATCGTGCAAATTCAAAATATTGCAGGGGACGCGTAGGCCTGATAAGCGTAGCGCATCAGGCAATGTTGCGTTTGTCATCAGTCTCAGCCCGCTTTTCAGCGGGCTTCATTGTTTTTAATGCTTACAGCACTGCCACAATCGCTTCGCACAGCGGAGCCATGTTATCTGGTGTCATCCCGGCCACATTTACGCGACCAGAAGCAACCGCATATACGCCAAACTCTTCGCGCAGACGCAGCACTTGTTCTTTTGTCAGGCCACTGAAGGAGAACATGCCGTTCTGTTTGATGATAAAGCTGAAGTCGCGGTTTGCGCCTTTTTCCTGCAGCGTATTGACGAACAACTGACGCATACGCTGAATACGCTGGCGCATATCAGTCAGCTCTTGTTCCCAAATCGCACGTAACGCATCGTTGCTCAGGATGGTGGCAACAACAGAAGCGCCGTGTGCTGGTGGGTTAGAGTAGTTAGCGCGAATCGCCGCTTTCATTTGGCTGAATGCGCGATCAACGGTTTCACTGTCGGCAGCAACCAGAGTACAAGCGCCAACACGCTCGTTGTACAGGCCAAAGTTTTTAGAGTAGGAACTGGCAACAATCAGCTCTTTATGCATAGCCGCGAAAGCGCGCAGTCCTTCAGCATCTTCTTCCAGACCACGGGCAAAACCCTGGTAAGCGAAGTCAAACAGCGGTAACCAGCCTTTCTCAACTGAGAGTTGTGCCAGTGTCTGCCATTGTTCCAGCGTAGGGTCGATACCGGTTGGGTTATGGCAGCAGCCATGGAACAGCACTACGTCGCCAGCCTGAGCTTCGTTCAGGCTGTTAATCAGTGCATCGAAGTCAAGGGTGTGGTTTTCTGCATCATAATAAGCGTATTCACGAACTTCCAGACCTGCAGAGTTAAAGACGCTCTTATGGTTCGGCCAGCTTGGGTTGCTCACCCACACTCGCTTAACGCTGGTATTTTTTGCCAGGAAATCGGCAGCTACGCGTAGTGCGCCAGTGCCCCCCGGAGTCTGTGCCGTGCGAGCACGTTTGTCATTGATCAGGGCGCTACCTTTACCAAACAGCAGTTCCTGAGTGCAGCGACCAAATTCAGGGATGCCGTCAATGCCGAGGTAATTTTTGGTGGTTTCATTTTCGAGCAGATACTGTTCAGCCTTTTTCACGCTGGTCAATACCGGGGTTTTGCCCGTCTCATCTTTATAGACACCAATCCCGAGGTTAATTTTGCCGGGACGTTCATCGGCACGAAACAGATCGGCCAGGCCCAGAATCGGGTCGGCAGGAGCGGCGGTAATGTTCTCAAACATGACGAGGTTCCATTATGGTTACAGAAGGGAAGTCCGCTATCAGGGTAACGGGAGATTTACAAAATTCCAACTATTACTGATGAAAACGCAGGCTGTTTTTGCAAGACGTGAGATTGCTCTGGAAGGCATAAAAAAAACAGGACCAAAGTCCTGTTTTTTCGGCATTTAACAAAGAGGTGTGCTATTAGAACTGGTAAACGATACCCACAGCAACGGTGTCGTCAGAACCTACGCCCAGTTTGTTGTCAGAATCGATCTGGTTGATGATGTAGTCAACATAGGTGGACATGTTTTTGTTGAAGTAGTAGGTTGCGCCCACTTCAAAGTAGTTCACCAGATCAACATCACCGATACCTTCTACGTCTTTCGCTTTAGATTTGGTGTAAGCGATGGACGGACGCAGACCGAAATCGAACTGGTATTGCGCAACTAACAGAACGTCTTGCGTTTTGTTGGCGAAGCCGCTGGTGTTTGTAAATTTATTAGTGATCGGCGTAGCGTTACGGGTTTCACCGTAGTTCGCTGCCAGGTAGATGTTGTTCGCGTCGTACTTCAGACCAGTAGCCCACTGTTCAGCTTTTTTACCGTTGCCAAGAGGTTGAGCTTCTTGCAGGTTGGTACGGTCAGCTGCACCATAAGCACCAACGATACCAAAGCCTTCGTATTCGTAGCTGATAGAACCGCCAACACCGTCGCCGTTAGAACGGCGTGCAGTGTCACGCTCGTTTTTACCCAGGTACTGAACAGCGAAGTTCAGGCCATCAACCAGACCAAAGAAGTTGGAGTTACGATAGGTAGCAACGCCGCCAACACGACCAACGAAGAAGTCATCGCTGTATGCAGTATCACCACCAAATTCTGGCAGCATATCGGTGTAACCCAGTGCATCATAAACCACACCGTAGTTACGGCCGTAATCGAAAGAACCAACGTCAGCGTATTTAAGACCCGCGAATGCCAGACGCGTTTTGTTACCAGTTTGAGCGTCAGCGCCTTCAGAGTTGTTACCCTGGAAGTTATATTCCCACTGACCATAACCGGTCAGATCGGAATTGATTTGAGTTTCCCCTTTAAAACCAAGACGGGCATAGGTCATGTCGCCATTGCCACCGTAACTGTTTTCACCGTTACCCTTGGAAAAATAATGCAGACCAACAGCTTTACCGTACAGATCTACTTTGTTGCCATCTTTGTTATAGATTTCTGCAGCGTTTGCAGTACCTGCTACTAACAGAGCAGGGACGATCACTGCCAGAATATTGCGCTTCATCATTATTTATTACCCTCATGGTTTTTTTTATGACACCTGCCACTGCCGTCAATAAGTTCTGTCAATAAAAATTTACGGAACTATTGATGAGAGTTTGGTGTCTTTATGTGTCTGCAGGCATCTTTCCATTCAAACTAACGTTTCGCTACCGTGAAAGTGCTACAAAGATAAAGATTTAGTTTCAAAAAGAAAAAATATGTAACCAAAAGTAAAAATTAAGGAACTTTGTGAACACCGTCATATTTCCATAGAAACGTGATGATATTTACAGCAATTTTTATCTATTTATATGATTTACTTATATTTAAATTAACTAAACGGAAATTTTGTTTCTGATGGAAACTTTATCGAACTGGCACAAAATCCTCTTTCAGACATCCAGAATGCCAAAAAATAGTATGAAAATTGTGCTATCAGCTAAGAAAAAACTAATCCGTAATAAGAATGCGGGTTATTTTTTGTGCGTAAATGTTGCAATGTAATATTCCGTAACAGGATGATCGTTATGGCGGGGTTGCAAATAGATTGCTTGACTTAACAAACAGATAACTTGACAGAAAGGATAAAAAAGAGCCAGCAGGCGCTGGCTCTTTGAGGTAGAAAATCAGAAGCTGGCGTTGCGCGGAGTACGTGGGAACGGAATCACATCACGCACGTTTTGCACGCCAGTTACGTAAGCAATCAGGCGTTCAAAACCAAGACCGAAACCTGAATGCGGAACAGTACCGTAGCGACGCAGATCGCGATACCACCAGTAATCTTCTTTATTCAGGCCCATTTCCAGCATACGCTCGTCCAGAACGTCCAGACGTTCTTCACGCTGGGAGCCACCAATGATCTCACCGATGCCCGGAGCCAGAACGTCCATAGCCGCAACGGTTTTACCGTCTTCGTTGAGGCGCATATAGAACGCTTTAATATCTTTCGGATAGTTTTTAACCACTACCGGTGCTTTAAAGTGTTCTTCCGCCAGATAACGCTCATGCTCAGAAGAGAGATCGACGCCCCAGTAAACCGGGTTTTCAAACTTCCTGCCGCAGTTTTCGAGAATGGTCACTGCGTCGGTGTAATCCACCTGCGCGAAATCGGCCTCAATGAAGCGTTCCAGACGTGAAACGGCATCTTTATCTACGCGTTCAGCGAAGAATTTCATGTCGTCTGCGCGTTCTTCGAGAACCGCTTTGAAGACATATTTCAGCATGGCTTCAGCCAGACCCGCGATATCGTTCAGGTTAGCAAACGCCACTTCCGGCTCCAGCATCCAGAATTCCGCCAGGTGACGGCTGGTGTTGGAGTTTTCAGCACGGAAAGTCGGGCCGAAGGTATAAATTTTGGATAATGCGCAAGCGTAGGTTTCGCCGTTCAACTGGCCAGATACGGTCAGGAAAGACTCTTTACCAAAGAAGTCTTTGTCGAAATCCACTTTGCCCTGATCGTTACGCGGCAGGTTTTCCAGATCCAGCGTAGAAACGCGGAACATTTCGCCTGCACCTTCGGTATCAGATGCGGTAATCAGTGGCGTTGAAACCCAGAAGAATCCCTGCTCGTTAAAGAAGCGATGCAGCGCCTGCGCCAGCGTATGACGAACGCGCGCGACGGCACCAATCAGGTTTGTGCGCGGACGCAGGTGAGCGACTTCACGCAGATACTCAATGCTGTGGCGTTTTGCCGCCATCGGGTAAGTGTCTGGATCTTCAACCCAACCAGCAACTTCAACCTTGCTGGCCTGAATTTCAAATTGTTGCCCCTGGCCCGGCGACGCCACGACTTTACCCGTCACAATGACCGAGCAGCCGGTGGTCAGACGCAGGACGTCTTCATTGTAATTGGGCAGAGAATTATTGATGACAGCCTGTACAGGATCAAAGCAGGAACCGTCATAAACGGCGAGGAAGGAGATGCCAGCTTTTGAATCTCGGCGGGTACGTACCCATCCGCGTACGGTGACTTCGCTGTCAACGGCTACGCGGCCCTGGAGTACGTCGGCTACAGGCACAACGCTCATAATATTCTCTCTGTTAATAGTCGGAAAAAATAAACACTTGTCCACCCGTAAATGGGGGGATACCTATGTTACCTGGCATCTGCAATCAGACAAGCAGAATTCGCAAATGCAGCGAAAGATTTCGGAATTAAAGGTAAAAAAAGGGAGCCGATTAGCTCCCTGATGATATTAACTGGCTTTTTTAATATGCGGAAGGTCGAACGCTTTGCGCAGCGCCCGAACAAACGCTTTATCGTGGCAGATAGTTTTGCCAGGGCTGTCAGAAAGTTTCGCCACCGGTTTACCGTTACACTCAACCAACTTAATCACAATATTCAGGGGTTTTACCTGGGGGATATCGCAGGTCAGGCGAGTCCCAATACCAAAACTTAATTGCACGCGGGAAGAGAAGTGGCGGTATAGCTCAACCGCTTTGCGTAAATCCAGATTGTCAGAGAAAACCAGAGTTTTACTCTGTGGATCAATTCCCAGCTTTTCATAATGTGCAATGGCTTTTTCACCCCATTCAACCGGGTCGCCAGAGTCATGACGCAGGCCCTGATAGCGACTGGCGAACTCGACACCGAAATCAGGCAGGAAAGCATCCATAGTGATGCAGTCGGTTAATGCAATGCCAAGTTGGTCGGGATATTCTTCCAGCCAGGCAGCAAGTGCAGCTCGCTGGCTGTTGGCTAGATCCGGGCTGATTTGCTGATGTGCCTGGAACCATTCGTGTGCCTGTGTTCCCATCGGCGTGAGGGAAAGCCGACGCGCCAGATCGTAGTTGCTGGTGCCCACGAACCAGGATTCCTGTTGCAGACGCTTAACGATGGTTTCTTGTACTTCGCGAGAAAAACGGCGACGGGTGCCAAAATCCATAAGATGGAAGCGCGACATATCAAGGCCGGCGGTTAACGCCGAGAAGTCGACTAATTTGCTTTCCAGCGTGTCGAGGGCTTGCGCAACGTCGGTCTGCGGTGAGCGATAGCGATGTACCATTTCACTGATAACCGCCAGCAAAGGAACTTCCCAGAGGATGACTTCACGCCACGGGCCGCTTAAACGAATATCCAGCTTGCCATTATCGTTGGATACGGTGACTTGTTCCGGGTTAAAGCGGAACTCGCGTAACCAGTTAAGATAGTCGGCCTTAAAGAAAGGCAGGGCAGAGAGCCACTGATATTCATCATCCTGCAGGCGCAGGTGCTGCATCGCCTGAATCTGTTCACGAATAGCATCGGCATAAATACCCAGCAGATCGTCACCTCGGCAACGAAACTCCGCCGCGACATGCACATCGTAATAGTGATGAAACACGGCTTGCTGCATATGCAACTTATAAGCATCTGTATCCAGCAACGAGTGCAGAACAGGAGAAGCGAATTGTGTCATAGGTGCGCAGTAGCGTCCTCGTACAGGAGCGTTTAGTACAATAAACATCTTCAGGAACTGCTGGAGTATACCTTGTTTCGCAATTTATTGAACCCCGATCACACCATATGCCACCTTTCTGGTCGATGGCATTACGCGGTGTATGTTATAAAAATGTAGCAATAAAGGCGTTTGTACCTGAAAAGATGAAGATTCTGCATAGCGCGATTTACGCAACAGGAATAGACTGAACACCAGACTCTATAAAAGATGCTAAAGGTTATTTATGACTCAACAGCCACAAGCCAAATACCGTCACGATTATCGTGCGCCGGATTACCAGATTACTGATATTGACTTGACCTTTGACCTCGACGCGCAAAAGACGGTCGTTACCGCGGTCAGCCAGGCTGTCCGTCATGGTGCATCAGATGCTCCGCTTCGTCTCAACGGCGAAGACCTCAAACTGGTTTCTGTTCATATTAATGATGAGCCGTGGACCGCCTGGAAAGAAGAAGAGGGCGCACTGGTCATCAGTAATTTGCCGGAGCGTTTTACGCTTAAGATCATTAATGAAATAAGCCCGGCGGCGAATACGGCGCTGGAAGGGCTTTATCAGTCAGGCGATGCGCTTTGCACCCAGTGTGAAGCCGAAGGTTTCCGCCATATTACGTATTATCTCGACCGCCCGGACGTGCTGGCGCGTTTTACCACCAAAATTATTGCCGATAAAATCAAATATCCCTTCCTGCTTTCCAATGGTAACCGCGTTGCGCAAGGCGAACTCGAAAACGGACGCCATTGGGTACAGTGGCAGGACCCGTTCCCGAAACCGTGCTACCTGTTTGCGCTGGTGGCAGGCGACTTTGATGTACTGCGCGATACCTTTACCACGCGTTCTGGTCGCGAAGTAGCACTGGAGCTGTACGTCGATCGCGGCAACCTTGATCGCGCGCCGTGGGCGATGACCTCGCTGAAAAACTCCATGAAATGGGATGAAGAACGCTTTGGCCTGGAGTATGACCTCGACATCTATATGATCGTCGCGGTGGATTTCTTCAATATGGGCGCAATGGAGAATAAGGGTCTGAATATCTTTAACTCCAAATATGTGTTGGCCCGCACCGACACCGCCACCGACAAAGATTATCTCGATATTGAACGCGTTATCGGCCATGAATATTTCCATAACTGGACCGGTAACCGAGTGACCTGCCGCGACTGGTTCCAGCTCAGCCTGAAAGAAGGTTTAACCGTCTTCCGCGATCAGGAATTCAGCTCTGACCTTGGTTCCCGCGCGGTAAACCGTATCAATAATGTGCGCACCATGCGCGGATTGCAGTTTGCGGAAGACGCCAGCCCGATGGCGCACCCGATCCGCCCGGATATGGTCATTGAGATGAACAACTTCTACACCCTGACCGTTTACGAGAAGGGCGCGGAAGTGATTCGCATGATCCACACCCTGCTGGGCGAAGAAAACTTCCAGAAAGGGATGCAACTCTATTTCGAGCGCCATGATGGCAGCGCGGCAACCTGCGACGACTTTGTGCAGGCGATGGAAGATGCGTCGAATGTCGATCTCTCCCATTTCCGCCGTTGGTACAGCCAGTCCGGCACGCCGATTGTGACCGTCAAAGACGACTACAATCCGGAAACCGAGCAGTACACCCTGACCATCAGCCAGCGCACGCCAGCCACGCCGGATCAGGCAGAAAAACAGCCGCTGCATATTCCATTTGCCATCGAATTGTATGACAACGAAGGCAAAGTGATCCCGTTGCAGAAAGGCGGTCATCCGGTGAATTCCGTGCTGAACGTCACCCAGGCGGAACAGACCTTTGTTTTTGATAATGTCTACTTCCAGCCGGTGCCTGCGCTGCTGTGCGAATTCTCTGCGCCAGTGAAACTGGAATATAAGTGGAGCGATCAGCAACTGACCTTCCTGATGCGTCATGCGCGTAATGATTTCTCCCGTTGGGATGCGGCGCAAAGTTTGCTGGCAACCTACATCAAGCTGAACGTCGCCCGTCATCAGCAAGGGCAGCCGCTGTCTCTGCCGGTACATGTGGCTGACGCTTTCCGCGCGGTGCTGCTCGATGAGAAGATTGATCCGGCGCTGGCGGCAGAAATCCTGACGCTGCCTTCTGTCAATGAAATGGCTGAACTGTTCGATATCATCGACCCGATTGCTATTGCCGAAGTACGCGAAGCACTCACTCGTACTCTGGCGACTGAACTGGCGGATGAGCTGCTGGCTATTTACAACGCGAATTACCAGAGCGAGTACCGTGTTGAGCATGAAGATATTGCAAAACGCACTCTGCGTAATGCCTGCCTGCGCTTCCTTGCTTTTGGTGAAACGCATCTGGCTGACGTGCTGGTGAGCAAGCAATACCATGAAGCAAACAATATGACCGATGCGCTGGCAGCGCTTTCTGCGGCGGTTGCTGCACAGCTGCCTTGCCGTGACGCGCTGATGCAGGAGTACGACGATAAGTGGCATCAGGACGGTCTGGTGATGGATAAATGGTTTATCCTGCAAGCCACCAGCCCGGCGGCGAATGTGCTGGAGACGGTGCGTGGTCTGTTGCAGCATCGCTCATTTACCATGAGCAACCCGAACCGTATTCGTTCGTTGATTGGTGCGTTTGCGGGCAGCAACCCGGCAGCGTTCCATGCCGAAGATGGCAGCGGTTACCAGTTCCTGGTGGAAATGCTTACCGACCTCAACAGCCGTAACCCGCAGGTAGCTTCACGTCTGATTGAACCGCTGATTCGCCTGAAACGTTATGATGCCAAACGTCAGGAGAAAATGCGCGCGGCGCTGGAACAGTTGAAAGGGCTGGAAAATCTCTCTGGCGATCTGTACGAGAAGATCACCAAAGCACTGGCTTGATAAATAACCGAATGGCGGCAATAGCGCCGCCATTCGGGGAATTTACCCCTGTTTTCTCAGGCGAATTTCAGATTCACCACGCTGCATCACCCTTTGCAACACTTCCGATTCCAGCTCCGCTAATCGCACCGACCCTAATCGACGCGGACGGGGGATATCCACTGTCAAATCCAGACCAATTTTTCCCTCTTCAATTAATAACACCCGGTCAGCCATTGCTACCGCTTCGCTCACATCATGCGTCACCAACAGTACGGTAAAGCCGTGCTCCTGCCAAAGTGACACAATCAAATCCTGCATCTCGAGTCGCGTTAAGGCGTCCAGTGCCCCGAGCGGTTCATCAAGCAACAATAAACCCGGTCGATGAATCAACGCTCTTGCCAGCGCCACTCGCTGTTTCTGCCCGCCTGAAAGTGCGGCAGGCCATTCCCCGGC
>OBDA01000046.1_pt1 | contig 23380 bp, 20 predicted proteins | sample 1503151 | NCBI WGS metagenome assembly OBDA01 (sample SAMN01760947, study PRJEB22395) | human gut metagenome
TTTATGATGTGAAGGCTCAAATGGCGTGACTATTCCTTTTTTAGAGTAGCACTTCGTACTTTACAGATTAAATGGTTCGCCAAAACTAAAAGCTGAAACGCTCGATCTTCCGTATCTTCCCAATCACTATCATGTGCTCTTGGATTTCTAATACCAGTCATAACCCCGGAAAAAATCTCCATATATCCTAGTTGTTCGTTTTGTTCGGATACAGAAATGCCTTCATTGAGCTTTAACACAGGATCCTTTTGTGAAAATACCTTTTTCATCAAAGAAGACCCTGTCATATTTTGCTGCTTTGATAGTCGCAACACTAGGTTATCCAAATACTTATATGCTTCCTCCACCGCACGGGCATGGTGTCCGTCTAGAAATAGTTTTTTAACTTTAGATTTCAAATCGGAATCCGTAATTAACAGATCAAATGTATCCGCTGATAGCCCAGTACTCTTTAAGGAACTGTCTGCGTGTTCAATGCCTACCTGTGTTTTAAGTTCTTCATTAAGTTCGTGAATTCTACCGAACAAAGTATAGAATGATTCCATTACTTATATAGGTGTTTTGCCATGCTGGCAAAAATAGCATCAATTTGTTCTGTGCTTGCCTCTGGGGAAATGTGAATCTGAAGATCAATGTGCATTGTCATCTGCGGAAGTTTGTTAGACGCTACCGTAATAGGTGCAATAGGGGCAGAGAAACCTTCTTTTCCGCTGGTAATATCTTTTTCTGTGCGTTGGCCCTTTTGGGTGGGAGTTTTTTTCTCGGATTTAGTTTTCTTCGCAGGACTCTGTGCTGATCCGGATGTCGATTTGATCTCCCCGCTCTTCAATAGCGTGAAAAGGGATGTCGCCTTATTTGCGGCGCTATCGCCGAGCTTCGCAGTAGCTTTAAACCATTCTTTTACTTTGGATTTGTCAAAGTCCTTGTCTGGAAATAGTTCTAGCAATTCTGGAGGATATATAGCATTGAGCATTGTTTCACACGCTTTGCCATATGTAGAATCTGTCCGCCAAAGATTTGCCAAATCGGTCGGATGACCGTCATCGTCTAAAATTCCTAATGATTTTAGAGGAGAGAGAATGTTTCTAGCTGCTTGATCAGTGGCTAGTGCGAGCAGCGTTTTTAAATAGTTAACGCTTACTGCTGATGGTAAAGTCTTGCTAAATTGATTTCGCATACTCCACCAATTGCTTTCAGGGATCATTGGGTAACTCGCTTTATTCTTATCTTCAGCCATATATACACCTCCAATGAAATTACATGTATTATATCATATATTCACTCGTTTTTCAAATATATTGTGATTTTTCCAAATGTATATTGACACATTCGATTTTCGCTTATTCTCCTGCTACAATGGTTGCAGTAACCAAAGGAGGAATAGCGCATGAAACAGAAATACTATGTGGAACTGAACCGGCAGGAATGGCGGCTTATCATTAAGGGGCTGAACCGGTTCCGCAACAAGCTGATTGCAGCGGGGCGGTACACAGATGCCGTAGATGAGATACTAATCAAAGTCACCAAAGCAAAGCCGCAGAAGTCAATGTTGTGGGGATGGAGGCACTGATGATGGAAAAGTACATTACCGATGGACGCACAGGGCTGAAATATGAATTGGTTGGAGACTATTATCTGATTGCTGGGGATGATGAGCCGGAGGAAGAGCGGCCAATCGGGGTATGGGGGCAGAGGCATCTCCGCTATCTCAAGGAGCATCACCGTGTGCGCTATGCCAATCTGCTGACCAGCGGCGAATTGAACGCCTATCTTGCAGACATTGACCGACAGGCAGAGGAGCTTTTTCTTCGGCTGGTAAAACAAATGGCAGTTGCAGAGGGCATTACGGAAACGCTGAAAGCCAGTGATCAGATGGAATGGGTTCGGCGGATGAATAATGTCCGCAGCCGAGCATTTGAAATAGTTGAGGCAGATATTATCTATACATAAGGCATAAGCACAGAGTCGGCAAGAGCATTCTTGCCGGCTCTGTGCTACAATGCAAATGAGTTTACATGCGCTCATCCAAAATTTCTTCTACGAACTCAATTACATACTTTCGTTTAAGAAAATCATGGTATTTCTGATTTTTGTAGCTGCGCAAACACGAATAGCAGGAAGAATCTCCATCCTCACCGCCGCAAACGCAGCCTTTCATCGTTTTCAAAGTGTGAGTCAGAATGTTATGGAGCGCAATTTCATTATCAAGTCTCTTGGCGTGACCTGCGCCACCGGGTGTGTTGTCAAAAACGACAATTGAATAATTGGGGCGTCCGTCAAAGGGTTCATATTGCAAACAACCAGAAATGTCGTTTTCTTCAATATTCAAATAAGAACAAGCACCGCGAAGGAACCCATACAGGATGGAAAGCCCATGTTCCCAGTCTTCGATAATATAATTGTCAAATCTTATTCTAACAACATCGGTAAGAAAACGATACCCAAGTGAAAAAAGCCTTAGAAACTCATTTGAGCACGGGAAACCACTGCTGATTTTGTGCTTCTTTTTCTTTATGCCGGTAAATTGCTTCTCATCAACCTCAGAATATCCACAGTGTTCACATACATAAAAGGGGCTTTTATTCAAGACAGCCATTTCATCATTTTGGCTTGATCTGACGCTTACGATGGCGTTACCTATGCTATAGATGTTTTCCTGAACACTATTGTTAAATCCGACATAAGAAATTTCACCTCTGTATGTACGCTCTGGCTTTTTAAGTCCTGGTTTTCGAATCGCATTTCCATCTGCAATAAACCCTTGAGCCGGTATCAAGAACACTTTTGGAGATGATGTGAATTTCTTATGGCATTGGCAGCACTCCGTTATACGGCCCGTTCCAGGTTCATCTTCGGTAAATGGTGTAATATTCAAAGTGCGACACTCATCACACTGAATATAGCTGTACATTTTCCATCCAATTTTGGGAACCTTTTTAATATAACGGCTTGTTATCAGGTTATTATTTGCAACAATTTGGGAGCCGGGAGCATACTCCGAAATGGCCATAGACAGGTCGCGTTGAAGTTGAAGCCCATAACCTCTTCCTTTCCTCGCATCAGTAACCGTCATCTCAACCGTATCGACCGGAAAACCGTATTTAGGAAGCACATTTTTTCGTGAAAGAAACGAAAGGATATCCTCTCTTTCGTATGCGGCGATTCGCTGAATAATACCGTCCACATAGGTCTCTTTTTCTATGCGTTGCTTCTTTACAGCTTCCAATAAATCGATTTCATATCGATACATTTGAATCGCCTCAGTTAGAACGCCTTTTTCTCCTATAAGAGACGCTACCCAGCCAAAATGAGCAACATCAAATTTTTCTGTCAGCACCGCAGGCAAAAATGTGGCCAAATAGTCACGGAGGCCGCTTGGCTTAGAGTATAAATAGTTTTTAAGGTGCTCAAACCCGTCTTCTCCCATTTCGTTCTTGCGCAAGAATTGGCCAATTGTCTGGAACAATTCTGGATGAATTTTCCAAAAGAAGCTCATAGCGGATGCATATAGGTGCCGAATTGCGATCTTATCGTTTTCAACAACATAATTGGGAGGAGCTATTTTGCCCTTGATCATTTTGGCCGGATCATGAAAATAGGAGAAATCGTGATTGCTTTTGTTGCAAAATGTCAGTGCGAACGCTGCTGACTGCTTGCTTCGACCTGCTCGTCCGGCTCTTTGGGCGTAATTAGAAGGCATCGGTGGCACATTACGCATGAAGACTGTTTCCAAGCTACCAACATCAACACCCATTTCAAAGGTGGTAGAACAGCTCAAAATATCGATTTCTTTCTGCTTGAATTTCTTCTGAAACTCATATGCCATATCCCGGTCAAGTTGGGCAGTGTGTTCCACAATACGAAGATCTCGGATCTCCATATCATTGAATAAGCGGTAGTAATGGTTCTCCTTAAACTCAATTGACGGATCAATTGGTATCAGCTCACCATCACATTGGTATGTCGGACAAACATCTTCGATATTATGGCAGGTTAAGCGCCTGCATTTTTTACATATAAACCATGGCTTGGAATTTGTGATTCTGATTTTTGAGGTGTCTACCTTATATGATGTTCCGCTGTCACGAGCCACTATGCCTCTGAGTACAAAAACCTTGTCCCACAACAGCTTCAGGAAGTCCGTTGCATCATCTAAAGAAAGCTCAATACCCTTCTTTTTTGTGATCTTTTGCAGATAATCGACCCGTTTATTAGATAGTCCTGCTTTAGATGGAATAAAGGCCTTCTTCCGTTTTCCGGATTCTGAAACAGTATAAGAATACTCCGCTCCGCCATGTGTAAAATCTTCCAAATCGCTTTCGTTTAACGGAGCATCATATTTTAGAGCTGCATCCGTCATCATTGACGCGGCAAAAATGCTGCAGAGCGAACGGAATTCGTTTTCATTGATGTGATATTTTTTATAGCTTCCCGAAACATCGGTCTCAATTCCGATAAGGCCAAAATGCGATAAAGAAGTATTTCCATTGCTGTCCACCAGTTCAGCGAGAATCGCTTTCCACGCCTCTTTTTGAATGCCAAAATCAGAATCAGCCTCAAACGAAGTTCTTCCTTTAATATTGTTTTTTTCAAAAACGGTCTTCAGCAGGTCGACAAAAGACGGAACCATCAGACCGCCTGATGCCTCCCGCTTTTTGAGTGCTTCTACAATAAGCCTTTTATAGAGGATGTCATTATACGATATGTTCAGATAGCTTGCGTAAAAGGCAGCAGCCTGACGACTATCTGAGAACGCAATGAACTGCTTCGCTGTTTTTTCTTTAATCGTTTCAAAGAAGCCGAAATCGTCACCAAACTCATCATCGGCATCATGCTTTTGGACTGTCACTTTATAGGAGGGTAATTCCTGAAACAACGCCGTGCCAATAACACTTGTCGATGCTTCCTGACCACTAAAAAACATTCTAAGGACTCCGGCAGTATTTACATTTTCGCAATGCAAGCACTTTGTCAATGTATGTCTTTCCGTCGTGAATTTCACACGGTATACCTTTACATAGGATGTTGTGATATGCTCGCAGTGCGTCTTCACACCATCCTTGTGAATGGATCCGCAGTATGGACAAATACGATATGCCTCGGCCGCTATTCCTTCGTCCTCCAATATGTGGTCGTTGTCTGTGTCGTTAACACTATCCGCAAGAAGGAACACCTCTTTTGTCGATATGTCGTCAGACATATTGTATTGCTCCAACTTACCATTTTCTATTTTACCAACAAGATAAACAGCGGCGCAGAACGAGCATGTAGCTGCTTCAAACACCTTAAAGCTTGTGTTCGTAGCCATATCATACCTATTTGTGCTTCGATGAAGCATGACATGACTGTCGGGCGGAAGCGTCACAAACACGCTCTCGGTTGCACGTAAAAACATATGGTATCTGGCATCAAACAGTTTTCCGCCATTTTTCTCTGCCACTGATGCCACGGAAACAAAGTCCGACAATTGTTTCTGTGTCCAGTTCATGCTGTCCGCTACCCGTCTTACTGTTTCCGGAGATGAAAGCAACGAGCGTATTCTCCAATAATTTCGGTCGTGCACGATTAAATCGTACAGCTCGCTTTCAAGTGCCCCTTCTTTGGCTTTGCCGATAATTTCCAAGATTTCTGAATCAGGACAATTCATATCAATTGCATAGGCAATCTTTTCGTAAAACTGAATCGGCAAGGCGGATATATCATGCCTTGTTGATGGGATGATTCGATCAGCCCTTACGATATCACTGCTGTCAAACGGTGCGCTGCAGAGCTTTTTAGCAAATTCTGCAACCTGCTTATTATCCTCTTTTCCGCCCAAGGTTGCACTGGTTAGAATATAAGTGATTTTTTGATTGCCAAGCTTCGCTTTTAGCCTTCTGAAAAGCATGGACACTTCAATTCCCGTTGATCCGCTATATACATGGGCTTCGTCAAAAACAATAAATTTCCAGTGCGTTGCGAATTCTCCGTCAAAGAATACACTGTCTCTTGGACGCACCATTAGATATTCAAGCATCGCATAGTTTGTGATGAGAATGTGTGGAGGACTCGCTATCATTTGATCTCTTGAGATAAGCTCATTCTCACACGGTGGGTTCCCGTTATTTAGTGATTTGTAATCTTCAATTGCATCGGCATCTTTTTGTTTTGTTTGGCCGGTATAAACACCAAATTTGATCTCCGGATAATTAGACAATAAAGAACGCAGTCTTTCTGTCTGATCGTTAGCAAGGGCATTCATCGGATAAATAAGTAATGCACGAACACCCGGGCAAAGCGTTCCTGCCTCGGCCTCCGTTGCAAGCTCCCGAAGTATGGGGATGAGAAAGCTTTCCGTTTTACCCGAACCGGTACCTGTTGAAACGACAAGATTTCTGTTCTCGGTTGCGACCTTTCTTATGGCCTTTTCCTGGTGTAGGTACAGAGGTCTGGTCATGTTCATGTTTATTTTGGAAAAGCTTTTAGGGAGAATCCCTTCTTCTATTAGCTCTGCAATACACTTGCCTTTTTCGAAAGCATCCGTAACATCAAGGTAGGGTCCTTTTGCAAATGCATCCTGATTTTCAAGCAGGGCTTCGTATTCCTTCTTATAGGGCTCTCCCATTTTGAATGTTGTTTTTAAATATCGATAGTATTTTTCCTTAATATGCTTAGATGCAGTAACAGGCGAAAAAGCCACGACCATACCCCTTTCTCTATTTAATCCGGAAATTGTAATAGTAGCTATCTTCGTAGAGCACCAAATATCTGTTTTTAGCTTCCGATGAGCTGGTGCTTTCGTCTTCAGACAGCACCAGGATACCCTCTATTTTGTCGTACATAAATTCAATGTACCCATCTTCTTCATCACTCCAAAAATATAGTGCGCCCACTTTCATATTGTTGGGATTTTCAAAAGTGACTTTGACTTGGAGTGGTGTCAATGTATCGCACGAGAGAACACCTGTAAAGCTATCTATCTCATTGGGGATTGCCTGAATACTTGAAACTGTCACATTTCCGCGGAGAACATATTCCGGCGAAGAAAAAATGGATCCTTTCTGCCTACGCTCAGTAACGCTTAAAATCTGAATTGTTTTGCCGCTCAAATCCTTCGTGTTCTTATAATTACATTCTTTAGTGTCAAATAACCTATAATCGGGTGCGCCAAAATCATCTTCCTCGTCCGCTTCAAAGTAATCAATTCGGTATTTGCCGCTGGTGAATGGAATGCTGAGTTTAAAACCATTTGATTTCACTTCGACTTTTTCAGCAATCAGGATACCATCTAAATAAACATCGGCTACACAATCAGAAAAACCAATAATACTGCTCCTGAACCACAACTTTCGGTTGGGACGATCTTCAACAATTTGGCATTCCGAGTTTGCTAAGAAACAGTGTGTGATAACCCGCAAAAACACGAACGATATCGATTCGAAGTGCAGGCTCAAGGGTCTGATAATATCCTCAAATCCAAACCACGATAACATCTTTCGCGTGTCGCAGACAAAAAGATGCTTTTCCTTGTTTTTTTCAACTTTTATGCTGTACTCCGCATCTTCGTTATCATCCGTCATCAGGGGAGGCATATCCAAGCAAACGGTATCATCCGGGAACTTCAGATAAATCATCTTGGGAAATTCCGCATGCCATATTTCTTCTGGCCTTTCCGTATGCCAAGCCCCATCGTCAAATTTCCACTTAAAAGCCGGAAGATACACACGCAGCGCCAAATTCTCGTTAGCAGTCTGATAAGTGAAAGGCAAGTAATCAATATCGGGGTCAATTCTAAAAACAAAGCTGTTGTTGGCAATATGCTCAGAGTGCTCATCGCCCAAGATCGTTCCAGTGCTAGAGAATGTGATTTTGCCCTCTTTTTTGTAAATAAAGGGGGCGTCTTCATACTTGTAGTCAAATTGGTTAATTACTGCAAGAGAATAATCGTTAGCTTTTCTGGAGTTGGGAATATCTATATTCACACGGAAAATGCCATCCGTTTTAATATAGTCGGACAGCCTAAGAATATAGCCATATTCATCAGTTTTGTCTTGCGTATTACATTTTATTGCTCGTGCAATATCAAAGCGATATTTTTCCTCATTGATTCTAATCAGTGTTCCTCTCTCTTGAGTAGGTGACATGCGAAAATAGATTGATGGAACGGCGGAAAAAACGGGGTGTTTTACTCCTTCGCGCATGACATATACACCATTTTTCAGGTTGTTTTTCAAAAGGCCGTCTTCCAGCGCACTCCCCACCGGCAAAGCTCGTCCATCGGGAAGTCGAATAATATCCCCTTTAATCAGTTCCATACTGTACAGATTCAGTCCGTTTAGATATTCACAGTTATAAACAGCGTCAGAATCTGTATACAAAGCATCCTCTGTATGTGTAAATGCAAACGCATCCCCAATCGGCAGAGCGTCTGTATAATGGATCAACTCCCAATTGTTATCAAAGAAACGAATGCACGCTGCTCTGATATTGGTAAACTTATGGATTACCTCTGCGTCATTCTTGATAAGTTCAATTCGGATGCTGTCGAAAATATTATCGGAAGGAATGTAAATATCGGAAACGATTCGCGTTTTGCAACCGGTTACACAGTTTTCCGATTCTGCTTCAAGAGTTTTTTCAACATTGGAAAAGGCAATTTTCCAATGTAGGTTTGGCAACTCCTCATTTGTTGCTAAGTGAATATACTGCGGCGGCAAGACAAGCTCAAAACGGTTTTGACTTCCATTGTAACGCAAATACGGAGAACTATATCTCTTTTCTCCTCTTTTGGTTAATCCCGCAATAGCTTTCTTCGCTTGATCGAATTTCTTTGACTCGTCAGCCCACTTGCAAAACAGTTGAGCAATCCGATTCTGTGATGTTCTTGGGAACAGTCCATAGAACAGAGCATTATCCATAAACCGCAAAATTTTGCCAACTCGAATTTTACAGCCTCTCGTATTGAATGCGACTGCATCAGATGTGTGCTTTTTTATTTTATATGCTCTGGCTGTATTCTCACCGCTCGCCATAGATTGCATCAAATAATCTCGCATTTCCTTACTATTACTCGTAAGGTCACGCTCTAAGTCTATTTGATAATATGCAAAAAGGAAATCAAAGAGGTCACTCGCATAATAGTTTGTTATAAAGCAATGCAGAAGAATATTGTTCATCATTTCATTCTCTGCTACTTTGTATTTGTTGTATTTTTCGAGTGTTTTATAGAAGCTGCGTCCAATCCATTTCTGGTATGAACCCGGCAATTCCATGTCAATTTCTCGCTCAACATGGGGCCAAAACCGACCATCATATTTATGAATGCCGATTTGAACCAGCGCAACCGCAAAGATTGGGCTAGTGATATATCTCTCGGATGTGTTCAGATATTTTCTGCAAATACTGCGAAGATATGCCTTAAGAAGGATATATTCATCCTCACTTATTACAATATCGCCAATATACCGACATGTTTTGAACTGACGGTTGATCTTTGTATTCAAATGCTTTTGAAGTTTTTTGTCCTGAAGTACTTGAGCGATGTGATTTGTATCCATTTCGACATTCTCTCCTAACAACAAGCTTTGTATTCTTTCCATCGAGTTATTCAAATTGCATCCGTATTGCAGCAGTAAAATAGTAATTCTGCTTCTGCATAATCAGATATCGCGCTGGTCTTCCCGCAAGGAACCTTGTTGGGCATTGTTAAGTGGATTTTTTTCGTGTATTAACAGGTTTCACAAACAACTATAGTCGACAGGCACATATTTGTGCCCGGTTTTACAAACACATTATATCACTTTTTGCCAATTATTCAATTGAATATTTCGTTTTTCATCACTTTGCTGCCATTTTCACCGATAATCACCCAGCAAACGGTAAAGAAAGTGTTAAATGAAGTTCATCATCGGTAAATTAAGGAAAAGCGTCACCTCTGCAGTTCCAAAATGTGGTCCCTCATTTTCTTCAACGCTCTGTTATAAGTCCGCTCGGAAGCCTTATCGGACTTGCGGCTGGCAGCGTGGGAGATTTCTTCAAAGGTCATGGGTTTTATGGGCCTGTACTCGATTTCACCGTTTATCAGCACTGCTTTCCTGACCGACCAGCAGGTATCGCAGAAGCCAAGATGCTTGGCAACCGTGCGCTGTTCCCGGTAGGTCAGGCTGCCGTAAGCCTCGTACAGTGCGTCATATAGCACCGCCCGAAAATACAGCTTGTCTGGCTGCGAGGTGGTGTCCACCGAAATGTCTTCCGCCGTTTCCCCGCCGTCCTCATCGTACTGCCGGTAAAAATCTACTCGGCGTTCATTCAGCGTGCCTATCGCAATGTACTTGCGGACGCTCTTTTCCCCCATTCCGATTTCATCGGCAATTCGCTGGATGCAGCTGTCACTGCAATCATCGCCGTTTAGATGGTAAATCGCCATAATGCGCCGCAGGACGGGATAAGTATCTGCCGTCATGGTGATAACACCGCTTTGCGCCGTGCGGATATAGTCACCCACGCCGTCCTGCATATACCGCGTTTGAAAAGCGGCAAACGGTGCGCCAACAGCCGGGTCGTACATTTGAAGGGCGACCAAGATACCGCACACCGCCGCCTGTTTGATGTCCGCAAAATGCTCCGCCATAGCGTATCGTTCGCAGACGGCCTGCGCCAGTTTATTAAGCGCAGGTTCCTGATCGTGGAGGTACCAAACCAGATACTTTTCCTCTTTTTCGGTGAGATAGCGGACAATGTATTCCTGGGCTGGCAGCTTCGGCGGCGCAGGGTCAAGGCGGTACATCCGGCGCTCCAAAAGATACCGCTGTTGCTCTAAAACTTCATTCTGTTCTTCAGACACCGGATGCACCTCCCATCATTTCATTCTTTTGTCCGTGTCAGCGTACAGCTTAGTACGCTCCAAGTCGGTAAAGTAATTTGCTTTGGCGTAGGCATCATCTTCCTCTGCCTGTTCCAAGCGGCGTTTTGCCATTTCCTGCGCCGCCTGCGCAAACTCGGTAGAGATCGTTCCCCGGCTCTTTTCGGAACGTATCCCCGAGCAACGGCGGTCATAGGCGGCCTTCAGCGGGTTATCCTTTGCCCGTTCCGCTTTGCCCCGAATGATGGCGTACCGGCGGCAGCTGATCTTTTCACCATGGTACAACTCCGGTGCCGTGCCATAGGTGCAGTATTTCTGCCGCCGTGCACTCTGCATTAGGAAATACTGCTTGCAAACCTCGCACTGCCTCGGGTAATGCCCGTGGTGCAGCCCTTCAAAGAAGTCCGTCAAAACAAAGCTGTAGTAGCTCGCAAAGGCCATTCTTCGGGCGGTGACGAGAATACGACTGTTTCGCCGTTTCGGGAGAGCAATGTATTCCGTGTGCAAGGGAAATGAATTCGTCCCGAATATCTCCGTTGCAATGGGCAGCAAATGCCGCTCGTCAAAGCGGTCGGCTTCATCCACACGGGAAGCGAATTTCTTAAATTGCTCAAACGCCTTGCGCATATCCTCCGGGATAGCATCATAAAAGCGGAGAGTACTTAAAACGGTTGCGTACATCATTTCACCATTCTTGAACAGCGCTTTATCATATTCAGGAGAGAACACGCCATCGAATTGCGCTATTGCTGCCCTGCGCCGCAGATAGTCGGAAAGGGCAGCAGCGCTGTTTTCCGTGAATAGTTCTGCAATTCGCTGTCTCTCCGCCGCAATGTCCAAGGAGGAAAAAGGCTTGAGCTTCGGCAGGGTTTGCAGGATCGTAAGGATCTCCTTTCCGGCCTTAATAAAATCTGTTTCGTTCAGATACCCGGCGCATAGCTGCTCCTGCACATTCCAGTTACTTTGCCGGAACACGGCGATCCTCGCCGCCGTGTCATCTTTATAATACAGATTCAAAAGCTGCACCGCAAAGGTTCCTGCCGGGTAGCTTTTGCCGCCTATATGTACACGACCGTCCCGGTAAACGGCAGTAAGGAAGCCAAGTCCATCGCTCATACGCCCTGCCTCCTTCTATATTCTATCAAGCCAAGTGTCCCATAAACCGGTCTTGCGGTGATGAAAAGCCAAGATGTTTTTTCTCCGAATCGCCAAATAGAAACATTTGTTCTATATAATTGTAGCAGAAAAGCGCCTGATATTCAAGGCTTTTTCCCGATGTTGCGGACAGCGTTTTTGCTGTGTTGCTATAAACATACCCTTTTTAGCTGTTTCCCCCATTCAATATACAGAAGGCAGTCATCGAGCCGTCGAGATCACACTCGGCGGCTTTTTTGCTGCCCGTAAAACAGGAAGGAGGTTTAGTCTATGGTATTCAGAATTACGCCAAGGCAACGGGCAAAAATCAAAACCCTTGTTCACAAGACTTGCTGTAATTGCTATAAGGGTAACTGTCTGCTGCTGGATGACCTTGAAATGTTCGGCTGAGCCAAAACGCCGAGATGTGGCTCAAATTGCAATATTCGCAGCCGAATCAGAGCCACTTTGGCGCAGAAACAAGATGTATCCCAAGGGGCAAGAAAGCGACTTTCAGTATCGTGCAGCGTAGAAATTCGCTGAAATCTCGGTATCTGACATCCGCTTTTCTTTATGCTCTGCGGGGTGCGTCTCACGATATAACAAGCAGGGACTTTGTGTGCCACAGAAGTCCCAATCACAGCCGAAATCGGCTGACTCTTTGGGGGCGCAGCCCCCAATCCCCCAGTGAAAGGAGAGATGTGTATGGAAAAAGATATGCGCATCGCCGTCCGCGTGACGGCAAAGGAGAAGGAAAAGATTCAAACCAAAGCCCGAAAATGCGGGCTGAGTACAGCCGAATATGTGAAGCAAAGAGCGTTGGGGTATGAGCCGAGAACGGTTCCGCCTGACGCTCTTTTTGCTTGTCTTGAAAAGCTTGGCGAGCTTGCGGACAAGGCGAGTTCACCGGAGCTGGACAAAGAAATCTGCACGGTGCTGAAACACATCACAGCAGAATTCCTGCTGCCGGGAAAGGGGTGATGCGGTATGGCGGTGACAGGCTTTTGGCCTGTGTTCAAGGACCTGAAAGCCACGCTGGACTACGCCGACAATCCCGACAAGACTACCGACCCGGAATATCTCGACGAGGATCTATACGCTGCCCTGCGCTACGCAGAGAACGACGATAAGACCGACCGCAAGATGTTCGTGGGCGGTATCAACTGCTCAGCGCAAAACGCCTACGCCGAGATGATTGCCGTCCAGCGGCGATTCGGTCTGCGTGGCAAGGTGGTCGGTTACCACGGCATTCAGAGCTTTCGTGAGGGCGAGGTCACGCCGGAGCAGGCGTTTGCCATCGGCAAGGAGACAGCACGGCGGATGTGGGGCGACCGGTATCAGGTGTTCGTTATCGTCCACCTGAACACCGACAATGTTCACTGCCATTTTGTTGTGAATCCCGTGTCCTTTAAGGACGGCGCAAAGTTCAAAAACAAAATCGGCGACCACAAGGAGCTGCGTAGAATCTCCGATGAAATCTGCCGGGAGCACGAGCTGTCGGTATTGGAAAACAGCGAGTTTTACAGTAAGGGCAAAAAGAAAGAATATTGGGTTCACAAGGCCGGCAAGAAAACCCACCGGGACTATCTGCGGGAGGATGTGGAATACTGCCTGTCCTTTGCGACCAGCCCCAGAGAATTTGAAAGTCAGCTTTATGCGCTCGGGTATATCCTTGACCCTGTGCGCTTTTCGGTCAAGGCAAAGCATTGGGAGCGTGCCGTGCGGCTGAGTAACATCGGCTTTTCCAAAGATCGTGTCAACGCACAGCTGCGGCAGAACGCCGAAAATCGGTATCGGCTATTTACCTTGGAATACCGACCGCCGTACAAGCCGAAGAAATTTCCGCTGGAGGACGAGCTGCGAAAGCTGGGGTTCTCCATTGAACACAGCTATGACACCGCCGCCGTTTTGGTTGATACGCTTTTTTATATCATTATCACCGTCGTTCAAATTGTAGCCGAGCTTGCCGATGTAATGCTGCTGTCGCCGGATTTGCGGGCGGCGGAAAAGGATTTGAAGGAGCTGGTTGCCGACTATCACTTCTTGCAGGAGCACGGTATCCATACGACAGCTGACCTGCAAGCAAATATTGAGCAATCCAAGGCAGAGCTTTCCGCTTTGGAGCGTGAGCGCAGCAATATCAGCAACCGTATCCGCCGTCCCAAGTCGCCGGAGGAACAGGCGCAAAATAAGGAACGCCGCAAGGCGTTATCCAGGCAGATGAAGCCTGTAAGGGAGCGCCTGCGCCGTGCAGAGCGGATTTTAGAGAAATCCCCGCATCTGTATGAATTGCTAAAACAAGAGCACGAGCTGGAGAAAAAAGCCCGTGCAAGATACAAAGAAAGAGGGAGATAAAAATGAAAAATACGATGAAAAAGCCGGTGGCAATTCCGGTAGAAAAATTGCGCCCCTTTGCCGGACACCCGTTCAAGGTCAGGGACGATGACGAGATGAACACGCTGATCGAAAGCATACAGACACAAGGCGTTCTTTCGCCGCTGATTGTCCGACCGATTGAAAATACAGATGAATATGAGGTAATAAGCGGCCACCGCCGCTTATACGCCGCACAAAAGGCGGGGATCACCGAGGTCCCTGCCTTGATTTATGCCCTCGACCGGGATGCTGCCGCCATTGCGGTGGTGGACAGCAACCTCCACCGGGAGTATATTTTGCCCTCCGAAAAGGCGTTTGCGTATAAGTTGAAAGCTGATGCCCTGAAGCATCAGGGACAAAGAACAGACATAACTTCGGAGCAAATTGCGCCGAAGTTGTCCACGGAGGTAATCGGAGAGCAAGAAGGAATTAGCAAGGACACCGTTAAGCGCTATATCCGCCTGACCTATCTCATCCCAGAGTTCCTTGAAAAGATGGATAAAGGTGAAATCGCCCTATCCGTCGGTGTGGAACTATCCTACCTTGACGAATCCAGCCAGCGGGAGGTTTTGGAACAGTGTGCCATCAACGACTGCACCCCGTCCTATTCGCAGGCTTGGCGGATGCACAAGGCCGTCCGGGAAGGGACGCTCACCACGGCGGTCATTCAAACCATAATGAGTGAGGAAAAAGCCAACCAGAAGGCCCGACTCAAGATTCCAATGGAACGCATCCGCAAGTATTTCCCCCAGAGCTATACTGCCGCTCAGATTGAGGACGCCGTGGTGAAGCTCTGCGAGCGGGACTACCGCCGACGAACCGACCGAGCGCGATAAGGAGGTGCGGCCTATGGGAGAATATTGCAAGATCGACTACACGCAGGTCGCACTGCCGGAGGAACTGCTTACCTCCTTTGCCAAGGCCATGCTCCCGGAGCTGCGTAAGTTTTACGCCAGCGACGAGGGCAGGGCCTATTTTGCAAAGTGGCTCCTGAAGCACCCGGAATATGCGGCACATTCGACACCGGAGAGCGGATGACTATAATAAAAATCGGAGAGGAGGATTCTGTATGAATGTAGTCATTTACGCCCGCTTTTCCAGCCACAGCCAGACGGAGCAGTCCATTGAGGGACAGCTCAAGGTGTGCTATGAATATGCGGAGTCGAATCATTATACCGTTGTCGGAGAATATATTGACCGGGCCATCAGCGGCACCACGGACAACCGTGCCGAATTTCAGCGGATGATCTCCGACAGCGACAAGCACACCTTTGATGGCGTTTTGGTATATCAGCTGGACCGTTTTGCCCGCAACCGCTATGACAGTGCTATCAACAAGGCGAAACTGAAAAAGAACGGTGTCCGGGTGCTGTCTGCCAAAGAGAATATTGCGGATGACGCTTCCGGTATCTTGGTGGAGGGCGTTCTGGAAAGTATGGCGGAATACTACTCCGTGGAGCTTTCTCAGAAGATCCATCGGGGTATGGCCATCAATGCCGAAAAGTGCCTGTCCAATGGCAGCAACCCCGGCCTGGGCTTCAAGGTCGATGGCGAGCGGCGGTTCTATGTGGATGAGGAGGAAGCCGCCATTGTCCGTGAGATTTATGAGCGCTACGCCAGCGGCGAGACGAAAGCGGAGATCATCCGGGATCTGAAACGGCGCAGGGTCAAGACCTCCCTCGGTAAGGAATTTAGTCCCAACAGTCTCAGTCACCTGCTCAGCAACAAGCGTTATATCGGCGTCTATCTTTACAAAGGAAAGGAAACACCCGGCGGGATGCCTCGCATTCTGGATGATGACCTATTTTACCGGGTGCAATCGATGATGAACAAAAACAAAAATGCGCAGGCTCGAACTCACGGCGAGGGCGAATACCTGCTGACCACAAAGCTGTTCTGCAGACACTGCAAGGAAATGATGGTGGGCTACGGCGGCACCAGCAAGACCGGCAGGCAATATCACTACTATATGTGCAAAAACGCCCGCAGGAAAAAGTGCGGCAAGAAGATCGTCAGCAAGTCTTATATCGAGGACCGTGTGGTCAACGAGTGTTTGAAAATGCTGACCGAGGAGAAAATCCGCTTCATTGCCAAGAAGGTGGCTGAGGAGTGCGCCAAAAGCCCGGACAACCTGACCGCCAAGGCACTGAAAAAAGCAATCCGAGAGGCGGATACGGCCATTGAAAATCTCTGGAAAGCCATTGAGCAGGGGCAGGCCGTGGAGATGCTGACGGAGCGGCTCAACAAGCGCATAGCAGAAAAGGCGGAGCTGGAGGCAGAACTCGCCATCGAGGAAAACAAGAAGATCACGCTGACGGAGGCACAGATTTTGGCCTTTCTGGACTATGTCTGCGAGATGCCCGCCGATGATGTGAACAAGCGCCGAGCCATCATCAATATCTTTGTTCATTCCATCTATCTGTATGACGACCACTTTACCCTCATCATCAACGCCAGCAAGAAGCCGTTGAGCATTGACAATATCCCACTGGATGATATAGAAACGGCATTTGAAGGCGAAACCGGAGCTTCGGAGGGGTGTTCATCCTTGAGCACCCCTGCTCCACCAAAAATAAAGAGGCACACTTTCGTGTGCCTCTTTATTTTTGGTGGGGCTACTTCATTCGGCCGTCGCCGGCCATGAGGGCGGTCATCTCCTCGATGCGCTCCAGTGGGAACGGCGGCTCACACAGGGGCCTCATGGCGATGGACATGAGCTTCATGGGATTGTCGTCCGCCGCCACACGGTTGGAGCTGAGCGCGCCGCAGCGCTTGCAGCGGTGGATGATCGCCCACTCGCCGCCCCTGCGTACCCAGACCGCCACCGGCTCCATGATGCCGCCGCAGTCGGCAGCCCGGTCGCCGGGCTCGATGTCTACGTGCAGGCTGGAGAGGCAGTTGGGGCAGTGGTTGCGGTGGTCGCTGCCGGCCCCCTGCGGTGTGCAGAGTCGGCCACAGACCTTGCAGGTGAAGGTGTCATTGCAGGGATGGGTCTTGTAGTAGCCTTTTTCAAAAGTCTTCCGCTTGTTTTCGCGGTTCATGGTGTTTCCTCCTGAAGATGTGTTTTCATGCTCCGGGAGGAATGGCGTGCATATCGCCATCGATCGACAGGGGCAGGCGTGTTTGCTCTTGTCAATCGATGGCTGCCAGACCTCCCGGTCAGGCCACACGCTCCAGTGTCAGGGTATTGAGATTCAAACGCGTCTCCTTAATAAAATGTGTATTGTGCCCTGCGGGCACTGACGACAGGGTACTCTCCGCGCCGCCGTTTGTCAAGAGCCTACGCGTGCCTGAACACCTTTTTCTCCAACGCAAAGATGCGCGGACTGAAGGTGTCCGGCTCCATCGTATCATACGTCTCGCGGTAGATCTCCATACGGCTGTCCACCGCGTCGATCAGGCTCAGCAGCTCTGCCTCGGCGCACAGAGGGCGCACCGCCGCGCCGAACTCCGGCTCACCGTGGTGGGAGAGGATCAGGTGCTGCAGCAGCACGGACTTCTCCTCCGGCACGCCCAGGCGGGCGGCAGTCTCCGCCGCGTCCTGCGCTCCCATGACCAGGTGCCCCAGCAGCTGCCCCTTAATGGAGTAATCCGTGGCCAGACCCAGCTGCGAAAACACGAACTCCTGCGCCTTCGCCATATCGTGGAGCAGCGTCCCCGTCAGCAGCAGGCTGCGGTCGATCGTCTCCGGGTACATTCCCGCCAGGAAGTCCGCGATCTTCACCATGTTGGCGGTGTGCATCAGCAGGCCGCCCAGAAAGGCATGGTGTACGCTCTTGGCGGCGGGGATGGACGCGAGCGTCTCCCCGTGGGCCTCCAGCATGGCCTCGGCCACGGCACGGTAGTCCGGGTCCGTAATGGAGGCTGCCGCACGGCGCAGATCCTCCATCGCCGCGCCGCAGTCGATGGGCGCAGTGGGCACCAGGGCGGACACATCCACCGGATCCTCCTGGGCCGCCTGACGGATACGCGCGGCGGTGAACTGCGCGGTGCCCCGATACTCACCCACGGTACCCCGCACCTTGACCACGGTGCCCTCGTCGGCGGCGGTCAGCGGCCCGGTATAGTCCCAGACCTTCAGCTCCATCGTGCCGGTACGGTCGCTGAGCGCACCGGTCAGGAATGGCTTGCCGTTGGCGGCCACCTTGGGGTTGGCGGACTTGAGTATGTAGTAGCCCTCGATCTCGTCGCCGGGGGTCATGGCGTTGATGGGCTTGTTGTATTCCACAGGCATATCCTCCCTTTCTCATATTATTGCTATGATACCACGTTTGCCGAAAGCGGGCAAGTGCCCAGGTGATCTTGCCGTTTCCCCGGCAACGTTACCGCCAGAAAAAAATTTTGCCAGTCAAACACCGTTTGTATTTTGGTTCGCGACAGGAAAACTTGTAAAAGTCCCTCATTGTTAAAGACTTTTACAAGTTTCTTTTTACGGCAATTCTTTACAGGCTTCGACCTTTTATTTATGACATTTTTATGTACACGCCGCAAAGATTAACGTGCAATTTATTCACGCAGTGCTATAATCTGAACATGATTTTTCGGGACGATCCGGACGTCCCGGAAAGAGACAATTCACTTTACAAAGGAGAGTGTGTTTCTGTGCTGACATTCATTATCGGTCTGGTCATCCTGATCGGCGGCGCAGCCCTCTACGGTCGTTTCTGCGAAAAGGTCTTTGGGCCCGACGACCGCAAGACGCCTGCCTACACCAAGGAAGACGGCGTTGACTTCGTGCCCATGAAGGGCTGGAAGAACAGCCTGATCAACCTGCTGAACATCGCGGGCACCGGCCCCATCCTCGGGCCGATCCAGGGCATCCTCTTTGGGCCCATCGCGTTCCTGACCATCCCCATCGGCAACGTCATCGGCGGCGCCATGCACGACTATTTCTCCGGCATGATCTGCCTGCGCGACGGCGGCACCCAGATGCCTGAGATGATCCGCCGGTACTCCACCAAGGGTATCTATAAGTTCTACAACGTGTTCGTGTGCGTGCTGCTGCTGCTGGTGGGCGCTGTGTTCATCTACACCCCCGGCGACATCGCCGCCACGCAGCTCTTTGGCTTTGACGGCAAGGCTACCTCCGTCTCCACGTGGGTCATCTACGGTGTCATCTTCCTGTATTATCTGATCGCCACCGTGTTCCCCATCGACGCCATCATCGGCAAGATCTACCCCATCTTCGGCGGTATCCTGCTGTTCTCCGCCATCGGCATCTTCATCGGCATCTTCGTCACCGGTATGCCCCTGCTGAACATCTGGGACAGCTGGGCTGCTCCCGTGCTGAGCCTCACCGGTGCTGACGGCACCGTGGGTACGTTCACCTACGCGGACTACTTCTCCACCAAGCACTTCCTGCCCATCTTCTTCGTGACCGTGGCCTGCGGTATTCTGTCCGGCTTCCACTCCACCCAGACCGCTATCATCTCCCGTACCATGAAGAGCGAGCGTCAGGGCCGCAACACCTTCTACAACATGATGGTGCTGGAAGGCTTCATCGCCATGGTTTGGGCTGCCGGCGCCATGGGCGTGTACAACCTGGCTTTGCAGGAGCCCAATGCCGGGCTGGCTACCGGCACCGTGGGCGTGGTCTGCAAGTACCTGCTGGGTCATGTGGGCGGCATCATCGCCCTGCTGGGCGTCATCGTGCTGCCCATCACCTCCGGTGATACGGCGCTGCGCGCCCTGCGCCTGAGCCTGTCTGAGACGCTGCACATCGACCAGTCCACCAACGGCAAGCGCATCAAGCTGGCTGTGCCCATCTTCGCGCTGGTCATCGCCATCCTCGTGTTCGCCAAGACCAATGCCGACGGCTTCAACATCCTGTGGCGTTACTTCGCATGGGCGAACCAGACGCTGTCCCTGTTCGCCTTCCTGTGCATCACCGCGTGGATGTTCGAGAACGGCAAGGGCAAATGGGCTTGGATCCCCATGATCCCCGGCTGCTTCTACACCTTCATCTGCGTGACCTACATCGCCAACGCCCACATCGGCTTCAATATCCCCTGGACGCCCGCCTACATCATCGGTGTGGTGTGCGCCATCGCCTATGTGGTGGGCTGCTGCGTGTACGGCAAGAAGCGCGCTGCCAGACTGCTGGCTAAGTAAGTTTTCTCCTCTCCTCAAATCGGTATAGCAAATAACGTACAAAACATGAGGGACGGCATATGCCGTCCCTTGTGTTTTTTTCTCCCGGCTGGTATAATCCCCTTATCAAAACGAAGGGAGTGCGCTCCATGAAACGCTGTCTTGTCCTCTCCGACTCATTCAAAGGCACGCTGTCCTCCCCGGACATCTGCCGCATCGCCCGCAGTCTCCATATCCCCGGCTGGCACATCGACGCCCTGCCGGTGGCCGATGGCGGCGAGGGCACCACAGACTGCTTTCTGGATGCCTGCGGCGGGCAGCGTATCGCCCTTTCCGTGTCCGGTCCCTTTGGCGGCACTATCGACGGCTTCTACGGCCTGCTGCCAGACGGGACGGCGGTGGTGGAGTGCGCCGCAGCAGCGGGCCTGCACCAGGCCGAGGGCCGTCCCGACCCGGAGGCGGCCACCACCTACGGTGTGGGACAGCTTCTGGCCCACGCGCTGGATCACGGCGCAAAGCGCCTGATCCTGGGTCTGGGCGGCAGCTGCACCAACGACGGCGGCTGCGGCGCGGCGGCCGCTGGGCGGACATCGAGACTATCGACCTGTCCGGGCGGCATCCCGGCCTGCGGCCCGGTGTGCTGACGGTCATGTGCGACATCGACAACCCCCTGTACGGCGAAACCGGCGCGGCGTACATCTTCGCTCCGCAGAAGGGGGCGAACGATGCCTGCGTGCAGCGTCTGGACGCGGGACTTCGGCATCTCGCCGCGGTGCTGCATGCACAGCTGAACGCGGAGGTGGATACCCTCCCCGGCGGCGGTGCCGCCGGCGGCTTCGGCGCGGGCTGCGCTGCGCTGTTGTGCGGTGCCCTGCGCTCCGGTATCACGACGGTGCTGGACACCGTGGACTTCGACCGCCGCGCAGTGGGCTGCGACCTGGTGGTCACCGGCGAGGGTTCCTTTGATGCCCAAAGCCTGGGCGGCAAGGCCATCAGCGGCGTGGCAGGCCGGTGTCAGAAGCTGCATGTCCCCGCTGCCGTGCTGGCCGGGCGTGTGGCACTGACACCGGAGCAATGGGCACCGCTGGATCTGCGGGCCGTCCGCAGTATCAACCCCACCGGGGCGACCCTTGAGGACGCCCGGGTCAACGCCGCCGCCTATTACCGGACGGCACTGGAAACGCTGCTGAAGGAGTGGAAGTGATATGGCACAGGTCATTGAGATACACGACTTTTCCGACCCGGCGCTGGACGTCTACGCCCGGGCCACGGAAAACCAGCTGGTCAACCGGGCCGACCCGGCCAACGCCCTGTTCATCGCCGAGAGCCCGCTGGTCATCGGCCGTGCGCTGGACGCCGGGTGCGTACCGGTGTCGTTCCTGATGGAGCCGCAGCACATCACCGGCAAAGGCGCCGAGATACTGGGTCGCTGTGACCCGGACCTCCCCGTCTATACCGCCTCCCTGGAGGTGCTGACGCAGCTCACCGGCTTCCACCTGACCCGCGGGATGCTGTGCGCCATGCGCCGCCCTCCCCTGCCCTCTGTGGCGGAGGTCTGCGCCAGGGCGCGGCGCATCGCCGTGCTGGAAAACGTGATGAACCCCACCAACGTGGGCGCCATTTTCCGCTGCGCGGCCGCCCTGGGCATGGACGCCGTCCTGCTGACCACAGAGGGCAGCGACCCCCTGTACCGCCGGGCTTCCCGGGTAAGCATGGGTAATGTATTCCTGGTGCCATGGACCTATCTGCCGGAGGGCGACTGGACGGCGGCACTGCACGATCTGGGCTTCACCACCGCGGCCATGGCCCTGCGGGAGGACTCCCTGCGGTTGGATGACCCACGCCTGTTGTCAGCGGAGAGGCTGGCGGTGGTGCTGGGCACCGAGGGCGACGGGCTGGCCGACGGCACCATCGCCCAATGCGACCACACGGTGATGATCCCCATGACCCATGGGGTGGACAGCCTGAATGTAGCTGCCGCGGCTGCCGGAGCCTTCTACCAGTTGGGCCTGCAATGCCAATAAGCGAAAAATATCCCCCCGGCTCCGCCGGGGGGATACACTGTATTTACAGGAACTTGTCCAGCTCCCGTTCCACATTGTCCATTTTCTTCACTTGGGGATGTTCCACACGATAGCCGGACTTAATGACCATATCCAGCGTCCGCAGGGCAGTCAGATCGGCCAGCGGGTCCGCCGCGCAGACGATCATATCCGCGCACTTGCCCGGCTGGATGGAGCCGGTCTCGCCGGCAATACCCGCCAGCGCCGCATTGCCCAGCGTGGCGCTGTGCAGCGCAAACGCCGGCGTCACGCCGCAGTACTTCACAAAGTAGCATAGCTCCCGCCACATATCGTAGTGGGTGATATAGGGGCAGCCGGTGTCGGTGCCCAGACCCACGGGGACACCATCCGCCAGACAGGCCTTCGCCATGGCGATAATACCCTCAAACACCACCTTGCCGTTCTCCTGCTGCTCATAGGTGGCGTGAGAGATACTGCGGTCGAACAGCGCATAGGGCACGGCAGGCGAGATGGTGGACACCTGGAAAGCGCCGCGTTCCTTACACAGCTGCATGATGTGCTCATCCGGCTTCGCGCCGTGCTCGATGGAGTCCACGCCGTTTTCCAGCGCCACCCGGACGCCCTCCGGGCTCTCCACATGAGCGGCCACCTGCATTCCCAGCGCATGGGCCTTATCGCAGGCCGCCTTGACCAGTGCCGGCTGCATCCGCAGCACGCCCGGCTCGCCCACCACTTCGGCGTCCATAACGCCGCCGGTGATCATCAGCTTGATCAGGTCGGGCTTTTCCGCCGCGATCTTCTCCACGAAGGCCGCGGCCTCCTCCGGCGTGCGGGCCTCATAGGCCAGCGACCCGGCCATGTGCCCGCCGGGAGATCGGAAGAGCGTCGTGTAGGGAAAGAGTGTAGATCTCGGTGG
>OBDA01000052.1_pt1 | contig 21789 bp, 16 predicted proteins | sample 1503151 | NCBI WGS metagenome assembly OBDA01 (sample SAMN01760947, study PRJEB22395) | human gut metagenome
AAGGTCCGCGCCGCCGGCGGCCTGTTCATCATCGGCACCGAGCGCCATGACTCCCGCCGTATCGACAACCAGCTCCGCGGCCGTGCCGGCCGTCAGGGCGACCCCGGCGAGACCCGCTTCTACATCTCCCTGGAGGACGACCTCATGCGCCTGTTCGGCGGCGACCGCGTCACCGGCATGATGGAGCGCATGAACATCGATGAGGACACCCCCATCGAGAACAAGATGCTCTCCCGCGCCATCGAGCAGGCCCAGACCACGGTGGAAAGCCGCAACTTCCAGGCCCGTAAGTCCGTGCTGGAGTACGACGACGTGATGAACAAGCAGCGCGAGATCATCTACGGCCAGCGCAAGCAGGTGCTGGACGGCATGGACGTCAAGGGCATCATCATGGGCATGATGGAGAGCGCCATCGGCCACCAGGTCCGCAGCGCCTTCATGGGCCAGGAGCACCTGGACATGGTCCAGTGCAAGGAGCTTCTCCGCGGCTTGGAGGGTGTGTACTTCACCAAGTACACCGTAAAGATCGACGAGAGCCAGCTCCCCACCCTTACCGAGGACGATTTCATCGATATGTTCACCAAGGCCGCCGCCGACTTCTATGAGAAGAAGGAGCAGGAGATCACTCCGCCCGTCATGCGTGAGCTGGAGCGTGTGGTGCTGCTGCGGGTGGTGGATGAATACTGGATGGACCATATCGACGCCATGCAGGACCTGCGCCAGGGCATCCGTCTGCGGGCCTACGCCCAGACCAACCCGGTGGACGCCTACAAGAAGGAGTCCCTGGAGATGTTCGAGGAGATGATCGACGCCATGAAGGAGGAGACGGTGCGCCGTCTGTACTCCGTTCGCCTGCGCCAGAACGAGGAAGTCAAGCGCGAGCGCGTGGCCAGCGGCATGACCGAGAACGTGGGCGGCGACGGCACCGTGAAGAAGCGCCCCACCAAGGTGGTCAAGGTCGGCCGCAACGACCTGTGCCCTTGCGGCAGCGGGCTGAAGTGGAAGAAGTGCACCTGCAAGGAGTACCACTCCTGATTTCGGCCTATGCTTCTCCCCTGTACGCTGCCTACGGTCGCATGGCGCCAGCCAAATCAAAGATTTGGGCCGCCAAAGTGCCTGCGGCAGCGGGCTGAAATGGAAGAAGTGCACCTGCAAGGAGTACCACTCCTAAAGTAATTTCAAACGGCACCCGCTCCGTTGGGCTGCCGTTTGAATAGGCTGCGGCCTGCTGCGGTGTACGACGTGCGCGCCAGCGACGCGCACGCGCACGTTTGCAGGCCGAGAAGAATTTTCGGCGACGTACACGCCGCCGCCGAAAATAGATTTGATTTTATTTGCGTCTGCGGACGCAAACTCTGCGAGGCATTGCAAAATGACGGGCGGCGGCTTCAGCCGCCGCCCGTCCCATCTTATGCAGGGGGCGGCGTCCCCGACGCCCCGTTCCCCTCCGGAAGGAGACACTATGTTCCACATCCACACAAAAAACGATCTGGTCTATCTGGCCTCCGATGTGTTGGAAAACAGCGCCGTCGTCCACGGCTTTTCCACCCGTAAGGGCGGTGTCTCTCCCGCGCCCTGGGACAGTCTGAACCTGGATGACCGCCGGGGCGATGACCTGGCCAACGTACAGGAGAACTTCCGCCGCCTGTGCACCGCGCTGGACACGGATGTGCAGCGGGCGGTGCTCAGCCGTCAGGTGCACCGCAGCGATGTGCGCCGCGTCACGGCGGTGGCCTGCGGCAAGGGCCTGTGGCAGCCGCAAGACTACGACAGCGCCGACGCCCTGGTGACGGACGTGCCGGGCATCCCCCTGATCGTCTTCTCCGCCGACTGCAACGTACTGCTGCTCCACGACCCGGTGCGCCGGGTCATCGGCGCAGCTCACGCCGGCTGGCGGGGCACCGCCGCCGGCATCGCCGCAGAGACGGTACGGGTCATGGCCGAGGATTACGGATGCGACCCGGCGGACCTCCGCGCCGCCATCGGACCGGCCATCGGACCGTGCTGCTTCGAGACGGACGGCGACGTACCGGAGGCCCTGCGGGCCGCACTGGGTGCGGCGGCGGAGCCGTTCATGGCATGGAACGGCAGCAAGTGGCACATCGACCTGAAAGCCGTCAACGCCCTGTGGCTGCAAAAGGCCGGGGTGACACACATCGACATCTGCGATCACTGCACCGCCTGCCGCCCGGACCTGTACTGGAGCCACCGGAAGATGGGCCTGCGCCGGGGCGAGCAGGCCGCGCTGATCGCTCTGCGGGAGGATACGCTATGAAACGTGCACTGCTGTGCCTGCTGCTGGCGCTGACCATGCTGCTGGCCGCCGGCTGCGCCGACTGGGAGGTCACCGAGGATCCCCTGGGGGAGCTGTCCGACTTCTACCAGAATGAAAACGAAGAACCGGAGCCAGAGCCGCTGACCGCCTTTACCCTGCCCTATATCGCCGGCGGCACCCTCGACCCCGTCCGCACCACGGACACTATGCAGCAGACCGTAGAGTCCCTCATGTACCAGGGGCTGTTCGCCCTGGACGAGCAGTTCCGGCCCCAGGCCGTCCTGGCGGACAGCTGGACGTATGATTCCGCCCAGCGCACCTGGACCATCCGCATCAAGGCCGATGCGGCCTTCTCTGACGGCTCCGCCGTCACGGCGGCGGACGTGGCCGCCACGTTGGAGCGCGCCCGCACCTCTGAGCGCTATGCCGCCCGGCTGCGGGACGTGACCTCCGTGTACGTCCGGGAGGACGCGGTGGTCGTCGCCCTGTCCGCCCCTCTGGCCACACTGCCCAGCCGCCTGGACATTCCCATCATCAAGGCCGGCACCGAAAACCGCACCGCCCCCACAGGCAGCGGTCCCTATCTGTTTGCCAAGGATGACACGGGCGCCTACCTGACGGCCAACAGCCGCTGGTGGCAGGACAGCAGCGTTCTGCCGCTGTCCACCATCCGCCTGCAGCACTGCAAGGATCAGGACTCCGCCCTGTACGCCTTCTCCTCCCGTGAGGTGCAGCTGCTGACGCTGGATCTCACCGGCAGCAACAGCACCGGTGTCTCCGGCGCCGGCGACTACGCTGAAGCGGCCACCCCCGTTATGCAGTTCCTGGGCATGAACACCCGGCGGGAGGCTCTGTCCGACCCGGCCCTGCGCCGGGCCCTCAGCGCCGGCATCGACCGCGAAACGCTGGTTTCCTCCTGCCTGCTGGGACAGGGCACGGCGGCCCAGCTGCCTGCCTCCCCCGCCTACGCAGGCTACGATACCGCGCTGGAAACGCCTTACGACACCGCGGCCTATAACCGCCTGCTGAACGCCGCCTTTGGCGAACAGGCGGAGGATGAGACACCCCTGACGCTGACGCTTCTGGTCAACGAGGAGAGCAGCTTCAAGGTCTCCGCCGCCCAGGAGATCGCCATGTACCTCAATACCGCACGCCTGACCGTCACCGTGGAGGCTGTTCCCTGGGACACGTTCCTCGCCCGGCTGGAAAGCGGTGACTTTGATCTCTATTACGGTGAATGCCGCCTGACCGCCGACTGGGACCTGACGGCCCTGTTGTCCACCGAGGGCAGCCTCAACTACGGCGGCTGGTCCGATGAGACTACCGACCGGCTGCTGCAGGCCTATCGATCCAATGGCGCCGACGCGAACCTGGTGGCCCTGTGGCAGCAGCTGCTGGACACCGCCCCCTTCGCCCCCATCTGCTTTAAGTCCGTATCTGTTGTCACCACCGAGGGCGTGGTGCAGGGTCTGTCCCCCACGGAGACGGCCCCCCTCTCCCCCCTGGGCGGCTGGTCCGTCCGGCTGGACGCATAAAAGGAGCGTATGCCATGTCACAAGTCACCAAGCGGGCGCTGGAATCGTCGCTGAAAAAGCTGCTGCTGGAAAAGCCCCTGCACAAGATCACTGTCAGCGACATCACCGATGACTGCGGTATCAACCGCATGACGTTTTACTATCACTTCAAGGACATCTATGATCTGGTGGAGTGGAGCTGTCAGGAGGACGCCAGCCGCGCTCTGGCGGGCAAAAAGACCTATGAGACGTGGCAGCAGGGCCTTTTGCAGATCTTCGAGGCCGTGCAGGAGAATAAGCCCTTCATTCTGAACGTCTATCGCTCCGTCAGCCGGGAGCAGGTGGAAACATACCTCTACCGCCTGACCTACGACCTGCTGGAGGGCGTGGTGGAGGAGCAGGCCCGGGGAATGTCCGTCCGGCCGGAGGATAAGGCCTTCATCGCCACGCTGTACAAGTATATGTTCGTAGGCCTGATGCTGGACTGGATCAGATCCGACATGAAGGGCGATCCCCACCTGATCGTGGAACGGCTGGACCAGGTCATCCACGGCAGCGTCGACGCCGCGCTGGCGCGTCTGCGTACCGACAAGCCCTTATCAAACGAGGCCAAATGATAAAAAACTGAACACCTGCCGCCCCGGTGATAAAAAATTTATCACCGGGGTTTTTCTGCTTATTGAACAAATATTCATTCAGATGTATGCTTTCATCATCAAAGGAAAACATACAGTGGATACTTGAAAGGAGTTTATTTATGTATTATTCCAGCGGTAACTATGAAGCCTTTGCCCGTCCCAAAAAGCCCGAGGGCGTGGACAACAAATCCGCCTATATCGTTGGCAGCGGTCTGGCGGCCCTGACCGCCGCCTGCTATCTGGTCCGCGACGGCCAGATGAAGGGCGAGCACATCCACATTCTGGAAAAGGGCAATCTCCCCGGCGGCGCCTGCGACGGCTATAAGTTCGAGAACCTGGGCTACGTCATGCGCGGCGGCCGCGAGATGGACAACCATTTCGAGGTCATGTGGGACCTGTTCCGTTCCATCCCCTCCATCGAAACGGAGGGCGTCAGCGTTCTGGACGAGTACTACTGGCTCAACAAGGAGGACCCCAACTACTCCCTGTGCCGCGCCACCGTTGACCGCGGCCAGGACGCCCATACCGACGGCAAGTTCGACATCTCCGACAAGGGCGCCATGGAGATCATGAAGCTGTTCTTCACCCCCAACGAGGACCTGCAGGACAAGAAGATCACCGATTTCTTCGATGACGAGGTGCTGAACTCCAACTTCTGGCTGTACTGGCGCACCATGTTCGCCTTTGAGAACTGGCACAGTGCGCTGGAGATGAAGCTGTATATCCAGCGCTATATACACCACATCGGCGGCCTGCCCGACTTCACCGCCCTGCGCTTCACCAAGTACAACCAGTACGAGTCCATGATCCTGCCCATGGTGAAGTATCTGGAGAGCCACAACGTCCGGTTCCATTACGGCGTGCAGGTCACCAACGTGGAGTTCGACTGCTCCGATCCCGCCCACAAGCTGGCCAAGCGCATCGATGTCATCGAGAACAACGAGCCCGGCGCCATCGACCTGACGGAGAACGATCTGGTGTTCATCACCAACGGCGGCTGCGTGGAGAACTCCTCCATGGGCAGTCAGGATAAGCCCGCCGCCTACAACACCGAGCTGAAGCCCGGCGGCGGCTGGGATATGTGGCGCAAGATCGCCGCACAGGACCCTGCCTTTGGCCATCCCGACAAGTTCTGCCATGACCCCGAGCAGACCAACTGGATGAGCGCCACCGTGGAGACTTTGGACCAGAAGATCATCCCCTATATCAAGAACATCTGCAAGCGCGACCCCTTCACCGGCCATGTGGTCACCGGCGGCATCGTCACCGTCAAGGACTCCTCCTGGCTGATGAGCTGGACCATCAACCGCCAGCCCCAGTTCCGCGACCAGCCCAAGGACCACTGCCTGGTGTGGGTCTATTCCCTGTTCACCGACAAGCCCGGCGACTATGTGAAAAAGCCCATGCGGGCGTGCACCGGCAAGGAGATCTGCATGGAGTGGCTGTACCACATCGGCGTTCCCGAGGATCAGATCGAGGATCTGGCGTCCAACAGCGCCAACACCGTACCCGTGATGATGCCCTATATCGATGCGTTCTTCATGCCCCGCGCCTACGGCGACCGGCCCAATGTGGTGCCCGACGGCAGCGCGAACTTCGCCTTCCTCGGTCAGTTTGCCGAGACGCCCCGCGACACCATCTTCACCACCGAGTATTCCATGCGGACCGGCATGGAGGCCGTCTACACCCTGCTGAACGTGGACCGCGGCGTGCCCGAGGTCTGGGGCAGCGTCTATGACGTCCGCGACCTGCTGAACGCCACCGTGAAGCTGCGGGACGGCAAGAAGGCCACCGACATGGAGCTGGGCCTGATGGAAAAGCTGGCCGTCAAGAAGCTGCTGGGCAAGATCGAAAACACCGATATCGAAAAGCTCCTGAAGGAATACCACGTCATCTGACAGCCCCCAGCCTCACCCCCCAAAACAATAAATATCCCCCGGCCTAGCCGGGGGATATTTATTGCGTTCAGTTATACTCCCGCACCACGGCGGTGACCTTGCCCAGCAGCGTGGCCTCGCGGCCGTCGATGGGCCGGTAGTTCTCGTTCTCCGGCAGCAGCCACACCTCGCCGTTCCGGCGGCTCAGCCGCTTCACCGTGGCCTCGTCCCCCAGCAGCGCCACCACGATCTCGCCGTTGTGTGCCGTGGGCTGGCGGTGCACCACCACCAGGTCGTCCGGCAGGATGCCCGCGTTCAGCATGGACTCGCCCCGCACCCGCAGGGCAAAGTACTCCCCCTCGCGTCCGCCGGTGTCGAAGGTCAGATAGTCCTCAATGCACTCCTCCGCCAATATGGGGCTGCCCGCGGCCACGGTGCCCACCACGGGGATGCGGTCCGCCGCCGGCGCCGCCTCCTCCTGTACCGGCGCGCCGTCAGGCATTTCCCCCTGCATGGGCTGCGCCAGCGTCAGGGCCCGGCCCTTGCCGGCCCCCTTGGTCAGCACGCCCAGCTCCTCCATGTGCTTCAGGTGGAAATGCACCGTGGACGGCGATTTCAGTCCCACCGCCTCGCCGATCTCCCGCACCGAGGGGGGATACCCCTGCTCCCGCAGTGCCTGGGCGATGTAGTCGTAGATCTTCTGCTGCATTCTGGTCATCTTCGCCATAGCCATGCCCCTTTCATGCGCCCCGTGTCGGCGCAGGTCCGTTTTTTGTATGTGCGCCGCGTCCGCTGTTCTTCCGGTCCTATTATAGCACACCCTTTCACGCATTGCAACATTTGTTCTATTTCTTTTTGCAGTTTTTTCTGAGGCTGCAGCAAAGACGACCGTGAGGTAACACAAAAAGCAATGAAAGAAATCCCGTCTCAACGGGCATTTCACTCTTGACAAGGACCGACGGTATATAGTATAATGATTTTCGCTGACACGGTGACATAGCCAAGTGGTAAGGCAAGGGTCTGCAAAACCCTCATTCCCCGGTTCAAATCCGGGTGTCACCTCCAGCCAAAACTCCCGAAACACCTGTGTTTCGGGAGTTTTTTCATGCCCGAAAACAGGTTTTAGCCTTGTTTTTAGCCTTATGCGGAGCGCCCTGCCCGTTGAAACCGTTGAAAAAGGAGGGGGACGGAAGCTTCCGTCCCCCTCCTGCGGTATTGGTTCTATTCTATGCAGACAATTCGTCCGTCCGTGTCGTTTAGCCCAGCTTTGCCCACGTCAGGGGGCCGACGATGCCGTCCACACCCAGACCGTTGGCCTTCTGGAACGCCAGCACAGCGGCCTTTGTCTTGCTTCCGAAGATGCCGTCCACGCTGCCGCAGTCATAGCCCAGCGCGTTCAGCAGCTCCTGCAGCTTGCGCACCGCGTCTCCGCGGGAGCCGTAGGACACCGTGGGACGCCCGACGACGGTCGTCGTCTCCACAGGCATGGCGGGGCTGACGCCGTAGAGCTTGCCCCAGGTGAGCTTGCCCACGATGCCGTCCACGCCCAGGCTATTGGCCTTCTGGAAGGCAGTCACCGCCGCATAGGTCTTGGCGCCGAAGATGCCGTCCACGCTGCCGGAGTTGTAGCCCAGCGCGTTCAGCTTATCCTGCAGCGTCCTGACAGCGTCGCCGGTGCAGCCTCTATACAGCATGGGCATATCGGGTACCACTGCCGCCGTGGGGGCGTAGTAGTAGCCGCCGCCGGTTGCCGGGATAGTTTCGGTTGCCATCGTATAACCGCAGACGGTGCATTCCTTATGCTTTGAGCCGCTTGTGGTAGCTGTTGCCGGGGTATCGATAATCCATTCGCCTGCGGTATGAGCCGATTTCGTGCTTTCGATAATCACGCCACAACCTGCAACTGTACATTCATGCCAGTGGTTAGTATCATCAGACTTCCATTCTGTGCCTGCGGTATGTCCGGGAGCCGGAATCTTCACACTGGTTTTATCGGTAATTTCTACCGATCCTGCTGCATCTGCGAACCACTTGTCACAGCCATCGCAGGTGTAGTATGCGGAATTGCCCGCAGTAGTGCAGGTGGCAGCTTTCGCAGCAACCAAAGTCAGATTGTGCGTATGCGGTACAGTTTTGTCATATCCGCAGGTGTCGCAAACATTGTCAGAACCGTAATCGTGAGCCGCTTCGTCCTTTTTGTCGTGGCAACGAGAACATTCGTGCCAGTGGTTTGTAGAATCGTATTTCCAATCAGAACCATATGCATGACCGAGAGCAGTATTCATCGCTACGAAGGTATCTGTTGTGCTGATTGCACCGCAGGAGCAGCTCTTGAAATATACTGCGTTCCTTGTGCAGTCAGCAGGGGTTTTAAGTGCTTCCGGTTTTACAGTTTCCTGATTGTAGGTGTGCGTATGTGGAGCGTTCTTGTAGGTCGCTTTCACACTTACTGCTCTTGCAGGCATTGTAAAGGTGGTAGTTGCGCTGTTTGCGTCTGCAAGGGTAATGCCGCCGCTTACAACTTCCCACTTATCAAATACCTTGCCGGTCGGAGCCGCACCTGCGGTCAGAGTAACGGTTGTACCCATTGTTGCCTTGGTGATCGGAGTGCCTGCACCAACGGATGCAGTACCGCCTGTCACGGTTACATTGTACTCAATAGCTTCCCAAACTGCGGTTACGGTAGTGTTAGCAGTAACGGTAATCTTGTCGCCAACTGCCTTTTCAACACCGCCAACGCTCCAAGCCTTGAACTGCTTGCCATCGGGAGCAGTAAAACCGTTTGCAGGGAGCGTGTATTCACCGGAAACACCGGTTACATCACCCATGCTGCCTGTACCGCCGTTAGCATCGAAGGAAACGGTATAAGTAACAACAGGGGTGTTCTCCCAAACTGCGGTTACGGTAGTGTTAGCAGTAACGGTAATCTTGTCGCCAACTGCCTTTTCAACACCGCCAACGCTCCAAGCCTTGAACTGCTTGTCATCGGGAGCAGTAAAACCGTTTGCAGGGAGCGTGTATTCGCCGGAAACGCCGGTGACATCCGCCATCGTGCCCGTGCCGCCGTTCGCGTTAAAGCTTACGGTGTAGGTCGTGACCGGGGCGGTGTAGTTCACCGTGAACTTCTCGCTCAGATAATAGTGATTATCCAGATACGCTACGACATAGTAATTGCCCTCATTTAGGCTATAAATGCTTGCTTTATAGCTGTACTCATACGGGCTGGATGTGGAGGTCGTATCTGATCTGATAGAGATGTAACTACTCTCATTGTTCTCATTTCCCTCTTTCACCAGTCTGAAACCCTCATATGTGGCATCCGCCTTTACCACCGTTTTGAAGGTGAGTGTTCCTTCGGTGCCAGTCGTGCCGGTGGGCGTGAAGGTCGGCGTTCCGACAAAGGGACTGTGCTTCGCTGTCACGGTGACATCCTTGCCGGGAACGGTGAAGGAGTTGCTCGCCGTGGTAGCCGATTTGTCGAGCATCACATCCGAAGAAGTCCACTCTTTGAATGGAATTTCCTCCCCACTCCTACCTTTCTTGGTGGCGGGCGTGATGTTCACCTTGTCACCCGCAAGGAAATATCCGCTGTTATTTGCGTACTTGACGCCGGGGCCGGTGAGTTGGCCGTTCCCGGCCGTCACCTTGCGGGGCGTGCCGAAGCGGTAAGAGGCGTAGCAGTTGGTCGTATCCTCATTGATTGCATGGTCTGTGTCGCTGAAGGTCGCTCCTTTGGTGAAGGCACCGCCGGAGTAGCGGGTACTGTTGCCTTCTTTTTTCCACTGGACCTCCATATTGCCAACCTTGGTCAAGGTCGCAGTACTCATATGATAAACACCGTAGCTGTATCCATTATCCTTATCCTTACCGGCGTTTGTCACGTCGATCTTAATCGTGCCGTTGGTGTCGATGGTCACATCTTTATTTGCATACAGCCCGTTGCAGTTACCACCGCCTGTCGTATTCTTCGGCGTAGCACAGGTGATGTCCACGGAGGCATTTTCGGAGATGGTGATGTTTCCCTTTGCGAAAATGCCGTATGCTTTCTCGTAGGTGCTCGTGCCATTGTGCGTCATGTTGATAGTCACTTTGGCATTGCCCTTGATCATCACATTGCCGGTTTGATAGCTGCCAGATAAGCCGGTCTCGATACCGATTGCGGGATTGGAGCCGCTTGTTGTTTTGCTAATAGAGAGTGTGCCGCCGTCGCTGGATATAACGGTGATATCGCCGCCCACTTCATTTGTAAGGCTACCATTGATGGTATTCGTGCCGATCAGTACGACGGTGATATCAGAACGACTGACTCCGCCCACCGAGATGCTCCCGCCGCTGTAGCCGTTCAGCGTCAGAGTACCGGTGTCGGGATTATAGTGGGCGATGTAGTTGTCTTTGGTGCCGGTGAAGTTCTTGTCATCATCGCCGCTTTTGTAATAAAGTCTGCCATTGTAAAAGCTTTTACCTCCGTCAACAAAAACATTCTCTACCTTCGGAGATGCCGCCAGCGCCGTGGTGGGGAGCAGCGAGAGCAGCATCACCAGGCTGAGTAGGATGCTCAGGAGTTTACTTTTTGTTCGTTGCATAGATCGTTGCCTCCTTCATAGAAAGAATTTGTTGTGCGCCGCGTTTTTGTCCCCGGCCCGCGGCCGCCGGGTCGGTTTTTACCGGGCGCTCCCGCCCGGCATGGCCTCTGCCGCCTCGTCCAGCCATGCGCGCATCTGCTGCGGGTCAAGGTCACCGATGCAGTAGCCGTCGATGAGCGTCAGCTCCACTGCCTTATCCAATGCGGCTTGCTTTTCCGGGTGCCCCTTCTCGCAGACGAGATAGACCCGGCACTCCGGCAGCTTGCGCCGCACCTCGATGGCGACATCGCAGCAGGCGGAGATGTCGCGGGGTTCCTCCGCGCCATCAGTGAAGTCGGCCTTCATCAGCAGAAGATCCGCCTTCTCCGCCGTACACTGCCAGACCACATCGTCGCAGTCATCGGAGAGGATGCCCAGCGGCCGGCAGCCTCCCAACCTGCCCAGCCAGTCCGCTGCCCGGCGTGTCATGGCGGGGGTGGTGAAGCACACCGCCGCCTTGGGTGTGAGCCGTTTGACCCCGGGCCCGCTCGGCGGCGGGTCTCGCTTTTGGAAAATGCTCAAACCGCCGCCTCCCTTCTCTGCGTCACGCCTGCCCTTGGCAGGCGCGTCCCGCATTCGGGGCAGTACACCGCGTATTCGGTGACAGCCACGCCGCAGCCGGGGCAGCAGCGGTGGCGGGAGAGGTAGAAGTCATAGAGGGTCTTTTCCGGCAGCGCCGCGCCGCAGTCAGCGCAGTGCGTGTCCTGCGCGCCGTTGGCTCTGCCGCACTCCGGGCAGATCTTGCGCCGCTTCATGGTCTCCGGCCCGAAACCGTATTCCAGCAGCGTCACCTGCCGCAGGGCCCTTCTTGTCCGCAGCTCGTATTCGGTCATGGCGTCCCCTCCTTCCTGTCCATACCGTCCGCTATCAGCTTCGCGCCGCAGGCGGGGCAGCAGCGCGGCGTCGCGCCCCGCAGCCTTGCGCCGCACTGATGGCAAAAGGCGGGGAACTCCGTTTCCCACGGGGCGCAGTCCAGACACAGCCCCGCGTTGACATTGAACATAGCGGAGGATACGTACTTCCCGCATTTGGGGCAGTGGTTGAACTCCCACCTGCCCTCCGTTGCCCACGCGATCTCCAGCGCGGCCTCCTCCGTGTCCGCCTGAATGGGGCGGGTCACGCAGCACAGCTCACCGGAGATGTCGCAGTAAAAACGGAAGACCATGCTGCCTCCCGAGTCGGCAACGACCCGATAGGCTGCCGTTTTCTTCGCCTGCTCCATCCGCATTCCTCCTCCCCTTTTTTAATTTCGTCTTGTAAAGCTGTCGCGGAATATGCTATGATAGAAAAAGTGAAGAGGCGGTCGGCTCGACAGGATAGGGGACATCGAGCGATCTTTAGGTTGGAGCTTCGCTCCAACCTAAAGGAGGTACCTCCTTTAGCAACTCTCTGTTCGCCTGCCGGTCACCGGATGGTGCGTCCGGTTCCATATACATATCATCTTTGTACCATATTTTCACCCTTTTGTCTGTCCCCTAAACCCCTCATTTAGGGGACAAAGAGAAAAAATATTTTTGAAAAATCCGAAAATCTGCTCGATTTTTCAAGCATCCGTTCATTTTTGGAGGTCTGTTTTATGAAAAATCGTATACTGGCGACTCTGCTGCTATCCGCCCTTCTTTTCACCCTCTCCGCCTGCGGCGAGAAATCCCTTCTGAATAAAAAGGAGCCGGTCTCCCTGACCTTCTGGCATGTTTACGGCGAACAGGCAGGCTCGCCCATGGATCTTTTGGTACAGGAGTTCAACCGCACCGTGGGGCAGGAGCGCGGCGTGCAGGTGAAGGTCACCGGCACCAGCAGTGCATCCAAGATCGGCGGCTATCTGAAGGAGGCACAGAGCGGCGGGCAGGAGGTACAGGAGATGCCCGACCTCTTTACCTGCCATATTTCCGATGCAACCGCCTTGGGTGAGGAGAACCTTGTCGATTGGCACGACTGGTTTACGGAGGAGGAACTCGCCGACTTCGTTCCCGGCTTTCTGGACGATGGCACGGCGGAGGACGGTCGGCTGCTGGTGTTCCCCGTTTCCAAGTCCACGCAGCTTCTGATGTGCAACGGCAGCGGCTTCGCCCGCTTTTCCGATGCCACCGGTGTCCGCTATGATGACCTCGCCACATGGGAGGGCTTTTACGACGCCGCCGGCAAGTTCTATGACTGGTCGGGCAAGCCCTTCTGTGCGTTGGACTATCCCATCCGCGCCGTGGAGCTCTGCGCCATGGAGCACGGCAGCGGGGATTTCTACACGGAAAACGGCTGGTACGATACCGACAATGCCGTATTTAAGGAGAGCTGGATGCAGTTTGCCCGATCTCTCGCGCAGGGCCATGTGGTGGTCTCCGACCTCTACTCCAACACGCAGGTGATGACCGGCGATGTGCTGTGCGGTCTCGGCTCCTCCGCCGCCATTCTATATTATAATGATACCGTCACCTACCCGGACAACACGCAGGAGCCCATGGACCTCCATGTGCTGCCCATACCGAAAACGGCGGGCGCGGACGCTCTGATGACGCAGGCGGGTGTGGGGCTTTGTGCCTACAAGACCACCGAGCAGAAGGCGGAGGCCGCCGCGCTGTTCGTCCGCTGGCTGACGGAGGCGGAGCGCAACCTCGACTTCGTGGCGCAGACCGGCTATATGCCGGTGCGCAGCGATGCCTTTGACGCCATCTCGGATTACGACAATTTCCCGGCACCCGCGGCGGCTTATGAGAACCTCTATGCCGCACTCAAGACCATGCGCGAGGACTATGTTCCCGTGTCCGAGCCGCGCTTCGAGGGCTACTACGACAAGGTCAGCGTCCTCTATGACGGCCTGCGCCGGCTCCAGCAGGAGCTGCCCAAGCGTGCCGCAGCCGGTGAGGACATCGACGCGCTGGCGGAGGAAACTTGGGCGTTGTTCTGCTCCATTCGCTGAAAAAATCAACCACATCGGAAGGGGGGGTGAAGGCCCATGCCCAGCTTTTTGCTCTCAAAACTGAAGCAAGCGCAGCCCTCCATGCGCCGTCGGCTGTTTCTATACATGGGCGCATTGGCGGCTCTGCTGTTGGCGGTGCTGTTGGTCGCCCTGCTTCTGCTGGGGCAGCTCAAAAGCCCACGGGCCGAAACGGAAAAGGCCCTGACCTTCCAGATGGGAGCCTTTCGCTCGGATATGAACTCCCTGTGGCGGAATGTCTCTGTCATGGGCGTGCATCTCTCGGAGGATATGACAGCCCTCATTGAGGAGCAGACCTCGGACTTTTCCTCCCTCAACGGAGATGTAGCCGCCGTGGAAGCCTTGCAGGAGGCCATGCTGGAGCCGCTGTGCCAGTATGTGCGGCAGGCGGATTGCTCCGGCGCGTTTATCCTGCTGGGCGCCTCGCTCAGCTCTGATCCCGCTGTGGTTTCCCATGCCGGACTGTATGTGCAGCGCGGCAACGCCGAGCACACCACCGGTGACCTGCTGCTCTATCGCGGCATGGCGGACATCGGGCGGCGGCACAAGGTAATGCCTCACCGGAAGTGGGCGCAGGAATTTGACCTGTCGAGCTTCCCCGGCTTCGCGGAGCATCTGGAAAAAGCCTCCGCACCCATAGAGCGTAGCTGCCGCACCACAGAGTTCGTCACCCTGCCGGGTACCACAGAGCAGGCGATCCTTCTGACCGTGCCCATGATCGGCGCGGATGGCACGGTATACGGTCTGTGCGGCTTTTCCGTCAATCAGACCTACTTCTTGGCGCACCACGCGCAGCCGACCGGCATTGGCAGCCTTGCCTGTGTTCTGTCGGATTCTGCGGAGGGGCTGGATGTTCAAAGAGGGCTTCTGACCTATCCCACAGGCGACTTCTGTTTTGTGCCGAATGAACTGCTGGAAAAAAGGAGCCTGCGCGGCGGGCTGACCGCCTTTGCAGGGTCGGAGCTTTCCTTTGTCGGCATTTCAGAGCCGTTTACAGTGGCTGTCGGGGATGAGGCGCCTCACGATCTGACGGTGCTGATCTCAAAAGCCGCCTATGACCGCGCCATGCTGAAAAGCGTGATAGAGATCGCCGCCCTGCTGACGCTGCTGGTGTTTTTTGCCGTGGGCTGCTGCCTGTTCTACACCCGCCGCTATTTCAGACCCATACTGGAGGACATCGATCATGTCACCGTGGCGGGCGGTGAGGAGGGAAAGCCCATCTTTGAGGAGCTGCTGCCCATCTCCGAGAAGATGCGATCCCATGAAGAGGCTGTGACCGTTCTGAAGGCGGAACGGCAGGATGCCCAGGACAGAGCCGAGCAGCTTTTAGGCGAAAAGCTGGGGCTTGAAGAGCAGGTAGAGGGTATGCAGGGGCAGCTGGACGATTCCCTTGCGGAGATCCGTCGTTTGGCTCACCTCGGAAAGAAGGAGCTTGATCCGGCTGACTATGAAAAATTCTTAAAGGGCTATGCCAAGCTGAGCACAAAGGAGCTCGAAATATGCGAGGCTCTTGTCAGCGGCCTGAGCACCCGCCAATGTGCGGAGCAGATCGGCTGTGCCTCCAGCACCGTAGATACATACCGCAAGAGGGTTTATGAAAAGACCGGCATCCACAAGGTGCGGCAGCTTCAGCTCTGCGTTGCGCTCATGCGGACGGAACAGCAGGAGTCGGAAACACAGAAAGAATAATAACGGCAATGGCGGCGGCGCATCTCTCCACAAGGCGATGTGCCGCCGCATACTTTTCTGTAACCATCAAATCTAAGTGCGCGTAAAGCCCAAGGCTGGCAGGTCAGATGTAAGCGTCAAATGCGTGTGAAAATGGACCGTACTCGTTGAGTCGGTCCATTTCAAATCAGAAGCTCCCTCTTCAATTTTTGAAACTGCAAAAGTCTCCGCACAAGGCAAATCTTCACGCTTCAGAATTGGCGCTACAGTCACGCCCACCGGCGAAACGCACTACGAGATACGGGCGCCCGACATCGATGTAACGGTGAATCCGGCCGCCGGCGACAGTCTTGACACCGTCGCGCTTACGCTGCCGTATGCGGACAACGGCAAGCACGCCTATACGCCGGACTGGTCGAAGCTTCCCAGCGGGCAGACTTGAAACTACAGCAGCTCGCCCAACGGCAGTGAAGGCTCGAACGCAAAGCTTACTACATTCTGCTGACAGAAAGACGCTGGTGGACGCGGAACTGCCGCCCTACGCGGTAACGGCGCTGATAAGCTACACCGGCACCGCGGCGCTGCTGCGCCGCCGCAAGCGTGAGACCTGACGAGGCACCGCAGAAAACAGGAAACACCACCCAATGGGTGGTGTTTTTTTCGGCGGAACAGGCACGCATCCCCCAGGCAGGACCGCCTGGGGGTGTGTTTTATTGCTTTCGCGCGGTGATATAGTCGTCGCCGGGACGCCAATAGGGACAGGATCGGGTATCGGCGGCCAGGAAACGGGCCAGCTCGTCCTCGTCCAGATCCAGGTCACAGATATAATCGTCGTAGTCCTCGTCATAGACATACCACACGCAGGTCTCACACTTGTCCATCACACGTCCTCCACCAGCCGGTGGCTGTCGAATTTACAGAAACGGTAGTAGATGAGCGTGGCCACGCTGCACACGAACCAGCCGGCGGGGTAGCTCATGGCGATGGGGATGATCTCGTTGGAGACATAGTTGGCCACGATGTAGAGGTATATCTGGCGGAAGACCACGAAGGAGCCCAGCATGATCCACATGGGCACCTGGCTGTTGCCCGCGCCGCGGAGGGCGGCGGAGTAGATCTGGTTGATGCAGAAGAAGAAATAGAAGGGCGACAGCAGCCGCAGCAGCAACGCGCCATAGGACACCACCTCGGCCTTGCTGTTGAAGAACGCCGTCAGGTCCGGGGCCAACAGCAGTACCGGCACCAACAGCACCGCCGTGACGGCGAAGGACAGGTACAGCGCCGTGCGGACGCCCTTCTTGGCCCGGGCCGTGTCGCCCACGCCCAGGTTCTGGCCCACAAAGGTGGTGCCGGCCATGGCGATGGACTGGACCGGCAGGATCACCAGCTGGTCCACCTTGGTATAGGCCGTCCAGCCGGACATACAATCCGGGCCGAAATAGTTGATATAGCCCTGGACGAACACGTTGGAGAAAGCGGTGATGGCCATTTGCAGGGCGGCGGGTATACCCACGGACACGATCTGACGGAGGACGGACCAGGTCATACGCAGGGCACGGAGCTCCACGCGGATACAGCCGGCGGCGCGCATGAGTACCCAGATGGTCAGCGCGGCGGACACCGCCTGAGCGATGATGGTGGCGTAGGCCACGCCCTCCACGCCCATGCCGAATTTCAGCACGAAGAGCAGGTCCAATCCCGTGTTCAGCACGGCGGACACCAGCAGGAAGTAAAATGGGCGGCGGGAATCGCCCACGGCGCGAAGGATACCGGAGCCCATGTTGTAGAGCAGCAGTCCCATGACGCCGGCGAAGTAGATGGTCAGGTAGGTGGTCTGCTCCGGTGCCACCTCGGCGGGGGTCTTCATCAGGCGGAGCATCAGGGGCGTCATGGCGATGCCGGCGGCGGTGAAGACCGCGCCCATCAGCAGCGTCAGCACCAGGGAAGTGTGGACCGCCTGGCGGACCTTATCCTCGCGGCCGGCACCGTAATACTGGCTGATGACCACGCCGGCACCGCTGGACAATCCCAGGAAAAAGCCGATAAGCGTGTTGATAATGGGCGTGACGGTACCCACGGCGGAAAAGGCCTCGTTGCTGACGTAGTTGCCCACCACCCAGGTATCCACCATGTTGTAGAGCTGCTGAAAAAGATTGCCCACCATCAGCGGCAGGGCAAAGTTGATCAAATGCTTTGTGATGCTGCCCTTGGTCATGTCCACGTCATAACGGGCGGCGCGGTGGTGGGTGTGGAAATGCAGATGCAGATGGCTGGAATGGCGCATGGAGGCTCTCCTTATAACATACTTCTTTACAGGAATTTTACCATAATACCAGCCGGGGCGCAACAGGGAGAATGCCGGTTTTTCGGCGCGGACAGTGCCGCAGAATGGGCGGGAATGGACGGAGGAAGCGCGTCACTCCGGGAATTCCGTCCGGTCCGCCGGACGCATGATGGATACCTCATAGGCGGTGCGGTCGGTGGTGACGCCGTTCTCCGTTTTGGAGTAGACACGACTCTGGACCCGACCCTCGGCGGTGAGCCGGGCACCGGTGTGCAGCAGGGACACCTGCTGAGCCACGGCGCCCCAGGCGATGCAGGGCAGATAGTCGGCGCGGCCGTAGCGGCGGTTCACCGCCAGGATCATGTCGCAGATCTCGCGGCCAAGGGGCGTGCGGCGGAGGGCCGGCTGCTTGCACAGCACGCCGCTGAGGAAAATGCGGTTCAGCGGTTCGTCGGCGTCATGGGTCAGCGTCTGGGCGAAGGTGGAGATGACCAGACGGCTGCCCTGGCCGCTTTTGTTATTGAAGGAACGCAGCTGGCCGGTGATATGTACGCCGTCGCCGGGGGACACCGGCGTCAGCAGCAGAAGCGGCCGGGGGACGATGACGGGCAGCTTGTCCGCCTGACCGGACAGGCGCAGGACGGACAGGGTAAAGCGGTAGAACGCACAGCCGTGGTTCACATGGGACAGCAACGGCGCGTCCTCGGCCACGCCCCGCAGCTCCACGCGGTTGTAATTCAGCTCCATAGTACACCTCGTTTGTTGAGATGTCACAGCCTATGTGGGGCGGGGCTGGAATATGCCCCCTTTTCAAAGCGCTTAAAGTATGGCATAATACAGCAAAAGGAGTGATGACCATGCGTTATAAGGGAAAGGTATACCGACCGCCCAGCGAGGCGTACAGCCTGATCGTGCAGGTGACCTACGGGTGCAGCCACAACAGGTGCGCCTTCTGTGATATGTACGACGACAAGCACTTTGCCATGCGGCCCATGGATGAGATACGGGAGGACTTTGAGCTGGCACGGCGGGTATACCGCCGGGTGGAGCGGGTCTTTCTAGCGGATGGGGACGCACTGATGCGGAGGACCGGCGACCTGGTGGAGATATTGGGGCTGGTCTATGGGCTGTTTCCGGAGTGCCAGCGGGTAACGTGCTACGCCTCCCCCACCAGCCTGCAGATCAAATCCGAGGACGATCTGCGCCTGCTGCGGAGCAAGGGCCTGCAGATGGTGTATATGGGATTGGAGTCCGGGTGCGACGCGGTGCTGGAGAAGATGCAGAAGGGCCACACGGCGGCGGAGATCGTGGCGGCGGGGCAGAAGGCCCGGCGGTGCGGGCTGGCGCTGTCGGTGACGGCCATCTCCGGGCTGGGGAGCGTGGCACACTGGCGGGAGCACGCCGCGGACACGGCCAGAGCCGTCAGCGAGATGAAGCCGGACTATCTGGGGCTGCTGACGCTGATGGTGGAGCCGGGAACGCCGCTGGAGGCCTGGGTGCGGGAGGGCAGCTTTACGCTGCTCAGCCCCCTGGAGGTACTGAAGGAAACAGAGCTGTTTTTACAGCACGTGGACAGCGAAGGAACCGTGTTCCGCGCCAACCATGCCAGCAACTATCTGACGCTGAAGGGCACACTGAACGGCGACCGGAAGGCGCTGCTGGCGCAGATCGCCGCGGCGCTGGACGGTCGCCGGGACCTGAAGCCGGAGTTTTTGCGGGCGCTGTAATGCACACGCGCATTCAAAAGGGCTTCCCACAGGGAAGCCCTTTTGCTGTCCAACCAGCCCCGCGCTCTGCGGAAAGGGGGCGGACTTGACAGGACGGGTGGTTTTGTATATAATAAGCGGGATTTATCTTAAAAAGGAGGATATGGGGCGATATGGATACCGACAGCGGCGACCATCCCGGGAACTTGCCGGGCTGCCATCTGTTTTTTGCGGCATATCTGCGCCGCCTGACGCGGGGCAGACGTGCTTTTTTGCGCCTTTAGACCGGCGCGGATCACAGAAACAGACGACAGAAAAAGGAGCTATTGATCGTGTCAACGACTACATATATCATTATTATGGCGGTATGCCTGCTGCTGTCCGCCTATTTCTCGGCCACGGAGACGGCGTTCTCCTCGGCCAATGTCACGCGGCTGAAAATGCTGGCGGAAAAGGGCAACAGCCGGGCCGCGCTGGCGTGCCGGCTGCTGGAGCGCTATGACAAGCTGCTGTCCACCATTCTCATCGGCAACAACATCGTGAACATTGCCATGGCATCCCTGGCCACGGCACTGTTCGTCAAAAGCTTCGGCGATGCCGGCGCTACGCTGTCCACCATCGTGGTAACGGTGGTGGTGCTGATCTTCGGCGAGATCTCCCCCAAGAGCATCGCCAAGGACTGCGCCGAGAACTGGGCCATGACAGCCGCACCGTTTCTGCGGTGCCTGATCTGGCTGCTGATGCCGCTGAACGCGCTGTTTTCCCTGTGGAAAAAGCTGCTGGCCAGGATGTTCCATCTGGATGGGGACAACAAAATGTCCCCGGAGGAGCTGCTGATGCTGGTGAACGAGGTGCAGCAGGAGGGCAGCATCGACAAGGACGAGGGCGACCTGCTGAAGAACGCCATCGGCTTTTCCGAGCAGGAGGCGCAGGACATCCTCATCCATCGGGTGGACCTGGCGGCACTGCCGGTGGACGCCACCAAGGAAGAGGTGGCGGATCTGTTCACCCAGACGAAGTATTCCCGGCTGCTGATCTATCGGGAGGACATCGACCACATCATCGGCACCATACACCAGAAGGACTTTTATGTGGGCTGCGGCGTGACGGACAAGCCGCTGGAAGAGATACTCTCCCCGGTCATGTTCGTGCTGGAAAACGAGCCAATCAGCCTGCTGCTGAAAAAATTGCAGCTGGCCAAGACCCAGGTGGCCGTGGTGGTGGACGAGTACGGCGGCACCTGCGGCATCGTGACCATGGAGGACATTCTGGAGGAGCTGGTGGGCGAGATCTGGGACGAGCACGACGAGGAGGAGGTCTTTATCCGCAAGGTGGACAAGGACACCTATCTGGTGGACGCGGCCATGGACTTTGACGATTTTGCCGAGTTCTTCCATCTGAACGAGGAGACGGAGATGACGTCCGTCAGCGGCTGGGTGATGGAGCAGTGCGACCGGGTGCCGGAAGTAGGCGACCGGTTCAGCTGCCAGGATCTGGACGTGCTGGTGACGCGGGTGGACAACCACCGCACTTGCGAGATCAAGGTGGTCCGGCGGGAAGCGTCCGGCGGCGAGATCACCGACGAGACATAAGCAGAAGCACCCGGAGGCATAAGCCTCCGGGTGCTTCTTTTTTCCTGTGAGGAACCTCCCCTAAGGTGAGTCCAATACTACCATACCACCATCCGCCCGCCAATGCAAGAAGAACTTTCGCTTCTGCAACAATTTCTCTCTAATTCTATATATTATATGATAATTCCGATGAAATATCTGCGTTTTGCACCGTTGACAGCGGAGGTATGGGGGTGTACCATCGGAGCATATTTTTTACAGGGGAGATGGCGGGATGAAGTATATTTTTGTGACCGGCGGCGTGGTGTCCGGGCTGGGAAAGGGCATCTGCGCGGCATCGCTGGGCCGGCTGCTGAAGCAGTGCGGTCTGCGGGTGCGAAACCAGAAGTTCGATCCGTACCTGAATGTAGACCCGGGGACCATGAGCCCTTACCAGCACGGCGAGGTGTTCGTCACCGACGACGGCGCGGAGACGGATCTGGACCTGGGACACTATGAGCGCTTCGTGGATGAGGCGCTGACCGGCGACAGCTCCGTTTCCTCCGGAAAGATCTTCTGGTCGGTGCTGAACCGGGAACGGCAGGGCGGCTATCTGGGCGGCACGGTGCAGATCATCCCCCATGTGACCGACGAGATCAAGCGGCGGTTGTACGCCATGGATGACGGACAGACGGACGTGGTCATCGCGGAGATCGGCGGCAC
>OBDA01000057.1_pt1 | contig 21270 bp, 21 predicted proteins | sample 1503151 | NCBI WGS metagenome assembly OBDA01 (sample SAMN01760947, study PRJEB22395) | human gut metagenome
GCCCGGAAACGGCAGCCGGCGTGGTGCAGGAGTGCCGCCGCCGGAGATACGGCACAGTGATCGTCCCCTTCCCCGCCGCAGAACTGACGGAGGCGCTGGCCCAGCCCCTGCACCGGTCCGGCATCGCCCTGTGGGTCCACGAGAAATGCGCCCACACGGCTCCCGGCGCGCGGGTACTGGTATGCACCGCCCTGTCCGGCGGGGATATCGAAAACCGGTTGTCCGCCTGCTGCCGTGCCTTCGGGCCGGACCGTATCGTGCTGGACCTCCAGCGCCTGCGGATGGACTTCCCTCTCCCCTGTCCCACTGGTGAGGGCATACCGCTGACAGATGAACAGCTGGCCGCCCTGCAAACAGGCCGCCAGATATTCTTTTCCCGGGAGCTGGGCGCCCGGTATTTCACGTACCGCCGGGGCGGCGAGACACGGTTCGTCCTGCTGGACGACGGTGACACCCTGCATAGAAAAATCGCTCTGGGCGAGCGCCTGGGCATACACCGGGGTCTGCTGACCCTGCCGGAGTGCGCCGACATACTGCGGGACCTGACAGGATAGATAAAAGAGAAGCCTGAGAACCTATGTTCTCAGGCTTCTTTGTCACTTAATAGTAACGCTTGTTGCGGTTCTTGCGCGCAGCCTCGGACTTCTTGCGGCGCTTAACGCTGGGGCTTTCGTAGCACTCTCTGCGGCGCACCTCGGCCAGGACGCCCGCCTTGGCGCAGCTTCTCTTAAAACGCTTCAGAGCGCTGTCCAGGGACTCGCCTTCCTTAACATGGACTTCGGACATTTATGTTTCCCTCCCTCCGATACACCCGGCTCGATCCTGGGTGCTCTTTAAGAGCCATTTACATGACTAACGGGTGTATTATACCGGGGATAACACAGCTTGTCAAGTCGTTTTTTTACAAAAACGGCAAAAAAGTGTGCGTCCCGGCGGTCCGCCCTCCAGAAAAAGTATCCCCCGGCTGCACCGGGGGATACAACGCTTTATTTCGCGGGCTTCACGATCAGGTTCACCAGCTTGTTCCTGACCAAAATGGTCTTGACAACACTCATACCCTCCGTGGCCTTTTTCACCTTGTCGCTCTCCATAGCGGCGGCCACCACAGCAGCCTCGTCGCTGTCCACGGGGACGGTGACGGTACCCTTCAGCTTGCCGTTGACCTGCACGGCCATCTCCACGTGGCTGTCCACAGTCTTGGCCTCGTCGTGCTCGGGCCAATCCATCTGCATGGCCATCTTGCCGTACTTGGCGGCAAAGCCCATGTTCTCCCACATCTCCTCCACCATGTGGGGGGCAAAGGGGCTGAGCAGCAGGCAGAGCATCTCCACGTCGCCCTTGGAGCAGCCATTGGCGTAGAACTCGTTGACCATGGTCATCATGGCGGCGATAGCGGTGTTCATCTTCAGTTCGTCGATATCCTGGCTGACCTTCTTGATGGTCTTGTGGACGATGGACTCGTTCTTGGCGGAGATGGACTCCTCAGCGGTGGCGATATCCTGCAGATTGAAGCAGCGGTCCAGGAAGCGCTTGCTGCCCTTGACAGCCTCGTTGCTCCAGCTGACGGCCTTCTCGAAGTCGCCGATGAACATGATGTGCAGGCGCATGGTGTCCGCGCCGTACTGGGCTACGATGTCGTTGGGGTTGACCACGTTGCCGCGGGACTTGGACATCTTCTCGCCGCCCTCGCCCAGGATCATGCCGTGGCTGGTGCGCTTGGCGTAGGGCTCCTTGGTGGGCACCACGCCGATGTCGTACAGGAACTTATGCCAGAAGCGGGAGTACAGCAGGTGCAGCGTGGTGTGCTCCATGCCGCCGTTGTACCAGTCCACGGGGGACCAGTAGTCCAACGCCTCCTTGCTGGCCAGAGCCTTGTCGTTGTGGGGATCCATATACCGCAGGAAGTACCAGCTGGAGCCGGCCCACTGGGGCATGGTGTCCGTCTCGCGCTTGGCCGGGCCGCCGCAGCAGGGGCAGGTGGTGTTGACCCAGTCTGTCATCTTGCTCAGGGGACTCTCGCCGTCATCGGTGGGCTCATAGCTCTCCACCTGGGGCAGCACCAGGGGCAGCTGCTCCTCCGGCAGGGCCACCCAGCCGCACTTCTCGCAGTTCACCAGGGGGATAGGCTCGCCCCAGTAGCGCTGGCGGGAGAACACCCAGTCGCGCAGCTTGTAGTTGACCTTCTCCTTGCCGAAGCCCTGCTCCACCACATATTTCTTCATGGCAGGGATGGCCTCCTTGACGGTCATGCCATTCAGGAAGCCGGAGTTGACCATGACAGCGCTGTCGTCCTTGGCCACAAAGGCCTCCTTGGTCACGTCGCCGCCGGCCACCACCTCGATGATGGGGAGGCCGAACTTCTTGGCGAACTCCCAGTCGCGCTGGTCGTGGCCGGGCACGCCCATGACGATGCCGGTGCCGTAGCCCATGAGGACATAGTCGGAGACGAACATGGGCAGGGGCTTGTGGGTCACCGGGTTCATGACCTCGATACCCTCCAGCCGCACGCCGGTCTTTTCCTTGTTCAGCTCGCCGCGCTCAAAGTCGGACTTATGGGCCGCTTCCTCCTGATAGGCTGCCACAGCATCCCAGTTCTTAATGAGGGGCTGCCACTTCTTCAGCAGCGGGTGCTCGGGAGAGATGACCATATACGTGGTGCCGAACAGGGTGTCGGCACGAGTGGTATAGACCGTCACCTGGTCGCCCACATTGGTGTCGAAGGTGATCTCTGCGCCGGTGGAACGGCCGATCCAGTTGCGCTGCTGGATCTTCACGCGCTCAATATAGTCCACATCATCCAGATCGTCGATCAGCCGCTGGGCATACTCGGTGATCTTCAGCATCCACTGGCTCTTCTCCTTGCGGATGACCTCGCTGCCGCAGCGCTCGCACACGCCGTTGACCACTTCCTCGTTAGCCAGCACGCACTTGCAGCTTGTGCACCAGTTGACGGGCATGGTGGACTTGTAGGCCAAGCCGTGCTTGAACATCTGCAGGAATATCCACTGCGTCCACTTGTAGTACTTGGGGTCGGTGGTGTCCACGCAGCGGTCCCAGTCAAAGCCGTAGCCCAGCATCTTCAGCTGCTTGGTGAAATTCTCGATGTTGTTCTTCGTGACGATGGCAGGATGGATGTGGTTCTTGATGGCATAGTTCTCCGTGGGCAGACCGAAAGCATCGAAGCCGATGGGGAACAGCACGTTATAGCCCTGCATCCGCTTTTTGCGGGTGACGATATCCATAGCCGTAAAGGGGCGGGGATGCCCCACGTGCAGGCCCTGGCCGGAGGGATAGGGGAACTCGATCAGCCCGTAGAACTTGGGACGCTTGTCGCCGGTGATGGCGGCGTAGGGCTTCGTCTTTTCCCAGTTGGCTTGCCACTTCTTCTCAATGGCCGCAAAATCGTAATTCATACCGTTTCTCCTTGTATGTGAATTTTATCGCTTAAATACAAAACGCCCCCGACCGCTTTCACGGTCAGGGGCGTACAGTAACGCGTTACCACCCTGCTTCCGCCGGGAGTTTCCTCCGCGACGCTCGGTGCCTCTCCTGAGAGAGTGCCGCGCTGTAACGGTGCGCGCCCGTCCCGCCCTGTTCAGGCGGAAAGCTCCGGAGCCAGTACAACGGAACGTCCCCACCGGCTCGCACCAGACGCCGGCTCTCTTAGGGCGGACGGACTCCGTCTTTTTTCCTTCATCGCTCGTGGCAATATCGTGTTCTATTGTAGCGCATTTTTTCCGCTTGTCAAGCCCCTGTTTTCCGGGGAAAGCGGGGAAAATCAGTCGTGTTCGCTGATGATGCCGGTCAAATCGATAGCCTTGCCGTCCTGCCACAGACGCTCCAGACCGTAAAACTCCCGCGCCTCCTGATTGAACACATGGATGGCGATGCAGCCGTAGTCCAGCAGCACCCATGTGCCGCCGCGATAGCCCTCCCGGTGCAGGGGCTGCTCACCGGCCTCCTCCGCCAGCAGCTTTTCCACATTGTCCACCAGTGCGTTGATCTGGGTATTGCTGGCGCCGGTGGCCAGAACGAAATAGTCCGCCAGCGTGGTCAGCTCGGCGATCTCCATCACGCGGATCTCCTTGCCCTTCTTGTCGGACAGGGCACGGGCAACCAGCAGCGCCAGTTCTTTCGGTGTTTTCATGATATCCCTCTTTTCATCAGATAGTCCCGCGCGTCGCGGGTCATGTGGTGGACGGGGTTACCCATCTCCTCCATCTCATCAATGGTCATGGTCAGACCCATGAGCAGGCCCCGGTCCAGGTCCTCATATACCGTCCTTCGCAGCGCCTCCACCCCGGGAAAGTCCCGGGTGGGCTCGATATAATCCGCCAGATAGATGATCTTCTCCAGCAGCGTCATATCCGGCTTGCCGGTGGTGTGGTACAGAATCGCGCTATACACATCGTCGTCCACGGCAAACACATCCCGTGCGATGGCCGCGCCGGTCTTACTGTGCAGCAGCTTCAGTGTCTTCTGCTCCAGCTCGTCCAGCGGAATGTGATACTTCTTGCACAGCGCCAGCTGCTCGTCCATATCCAGCTTCTTGGTACAGTCGTGCAGCAGCGCGGCGATGCGCGCCTTTGTCACGTCCGCGCCGTATCGCTCTGCCAGGCGCACCGCCTCCTGTTCCGTGCCCAGCACATGGGGCATCCGCTTGGGCTTGAGATAGCTCAGCGCGATGGGCCGCAGCTCCTCCGGCGTCAGGTGCGTCAGGTCCATATGGGTACCGTACAGGTGCTCCCGCCGGATATAGCCCCACACCGGCGGCGGCAGCAGGTCCTCTCCCCCGCCCTGTGCCAGCGCGGCGCGGACCTCGGTGGAGGAAAGCTCCACCACCTGCGGATTGGGCACCACGGTCACCTGCGCGCCGAACTCCCGTTCCAGGCGCGCGCTCTGCGCGGCAAAGGCGGCGGACTCATCCTCCGCCTCCCGGCTAAAGGGCGCGATGTGGGCCAGTGCCATGATCGCCTCCGGCCTGCGCCAGTTGTGCAGGCTCAGAAACATATCCGAACCCATCAGCAGATACAGCGTGTCATCCGGATACTGCTCCCGCAGCGCCGCCAGCGTGTCCGCGGTATAGCTGACGCCGCTGCGCCGCAGCTCCATGTCGCTGACCTCCGCCCGCTTCCCCAGCGCCGCTGTGGCCAGCACCGCCATGTCGTACCGCTGCCGCGGCGCGGCACTGCCCTCCGGCAGCGCCTTGTGGGGCGGCTGCGCGTCCGGGACCAGCACCAGCTTGTCCAGCCCCAGGACCTCCATGGCGGCCTTGGCCGCCGTCACATGACCTATATGGGGCGGATCAAAGGTGCCGCCGTAAATACCGATGTTCATACGCTTCTCTTCGCCTTGACCAGTTCGATCTTCCGCTTGCTCTTGTCGTGCTGCATCCGGTAGAGCACGAACTTGCTGCCGATGACCTGCACCACCTCGCAGCGGGCGGCCACTGCCAGTTCCTCCGCCGCCTCGCGGGCGGTCAGCAGCGAATTCTCCAGCACCCGGCCCTTGATGAGCTCCCGGGCCTCCAGCGCGTCGTTGACCTGCTTGATCAGATTGTCCCCGATGCCGTCCTTGCCTACGTGCACGATGGTGTCCATGTTGGTGGCCAGAGAGCGCAGCTGTGCGCGCTGCTTGCTTGTCAGTTCCATATCAGTGATTCTCCAAATACGTTTTCAACTCCGCCGTAAAGGAACGCAATGCGTTCCCCCGGTGGGAAATGGCGTTCTTCTCCTCCGCCGTCAGCTGGGCGAAGGTCTTTCGCAGGGACGGCACGAAGAACACAGGGTCGTACCCAAACCCGCCGTCGCCCATAGGCGCAAAGGCAATGGTCCCGGCGCAGTCCCCCTCCGCCGTCAGCGTGTCCCCGTTGGGGAAGGCGCAGACGATGGCCGTGTGGAAATGCGCCGCCCGGTTCGTGGGGCCGCGCATATTGCTCAGCAGCAGCCGGCAGCGCTCCGGGTCACTGTCCAGCCCGCCGTACCGGGCGGAATACACCCCCGGCGCGCCCTGAAGCCAGTCCACGCACAGTCCCGAGTCATCCGCGATAGCCGGCAGGCCGCTGGCCGCCACGACGGCGTTGGCCTTCAGGGCTGCGTTCTCCGCGAAGGTGGTCCCCGTCTCCTCCACGTCGACGTCCACGCCCACGTCGGAGGGCATGACCACCTCCACGCCCAGCTCGCCCAGAATGGCCTGCATCTCGGCCAGCTTTCCCTTGTTGTGGGATGCCAGTACAAATCTCATAGTATCTCTCCCAGTATCTCCTTCTGCTTCGCCAGCAGCTCGCCGCACCCCTTGGCGCACAGCGCCACCAGTGCCTGCTGCTCGGCCACGGTAAAGGGCCGGCCCTCACCTGTGCCCTGTATCTCGATCAGCTGTCCCTGCTCCGTCATCATGCAGTTCAGGTCCACCTGCGCCCGGCTGTCCTCGCTGTACTGCAGATCCAGCAGGGGTGTGTCATCCACAATGCCCGCCGACACACCGGTGACATAGTGCAGCAGCGGCAGCCTCTCGATCACGCCGTCGGTCACCAGCTTTTTGCAGGCCAGCGCCAGCGCCGCGAACCCGCCGGTCACGGATGCCGTCCGCGTCCCGCCGTCGCCCTGCAATACGTCGCAGTCCACGGTGATGGTCCGGGGCCCCAGGGCTGCCATATCCACCGCCGCACGCAGGCTGCGGCCGATGAGCCGCTGTATCTCTGCCCTGCGGCCAGACAGCTTCTACTTGTCCACGTCCCGGCGGCTGCGCTCCCGGTTGGCCCGGGGCAGCATGGAGTATTCCGCCGTCACCCAGCCGCAGCCCTCCGCCACATGGGGCGGCGTCTTCTCCTCCACCGAGGCGTTGCACAGCACCACCGTCTCGCCGCAGCGGATCAGCACGCTGCCCTCGGCGAATTTCGTAAAGCCGGGTGTCATCTCCACCGGGCGCAGCTGGTCAAATGCCCGTCCGTCTGCTCTCGTCATGCTGCGCCCTCCTTATATCATGTCCCGCACGAAGGCAGTCGGGTCAAAGGGCTTCAGGTCGTCGATGCCCTCGCCCACACCCACGAACTTTACCGGCACACCCAGCTCCTGGGCGATGGCGATGACGATGCCGCCCTTGGCTGTACCATCCAGCTTCGTCAGGATAATACCCGTCAACCCTGCCGTCTCCTTGAAGGTCCGTGCCTGGATCAGTCCGTTCTGCCCGGTGGTGGCGTCCAGCACCAGCAGCGTCTCGCAGCTGGAATTGGGGCATTCCCGGTCGATGATCTTCCGCAGCTTGGCCAGCTCGTTCATCAGGTTCTGTTTGTTGTGCAGCCGTCCGGCGGTGTCGCACAGCACCACGTCCACGCTCCGTGCCTTGGCCGCCTGCAGGGCGTCAAACAGCACCGCGCCGGGATCCGCGCCCTCATGCTGCCGCACGATATCCACACCGGCGCGGCCCGCCCAGATCTCCAGCTGGTCGGCGGCCCGCCGCACGGAACGTATCGCCGGCGCACAGCAGGACCTTTTTGCCCTGACCCTTCAGCTGCTTGGCCAGCTTGCCGATGGATGTGGTCTTGCCCACGCCGTTGACGCCGATGACCAGCACCACGGCGGGCTTCCCCTCCAGCACCAACGCGCTGTCGCCCACCTCCAGCTTGCTCTTCAGGATGTCCCGCAGGGCGTCCTTTACCTCGTCCATCCGGCCGATAAAGCGTTCCTTCACCCGCTTCCGCAGCTGAGCCACGGTATCAGCCGCGGTATCAGCGCCTACATCGGCCAGGATCAGCGCTTCCTCCAGTCCGTCGTAGAACTCGTCATTCAGGTCGTCGAAGGTGGGGACGGCGGTGAACGCCTCCTTCAGTATTTGAAATAAGCCCATTGCCATAACAAGCCCTCCTTATTTGATATGCAGCTCCTTGGCCATGTCGTTGAGATTGATGGTCAGTATCCGGCTGACGCCCTTTTCCTGCATGGTCACGCCATACAGCACGTCCGCCTCCTCCATGGTGCCCCGCCGGTGGGTGATGACGATAAACTGCGTCTTTCCGGCGATCCGCCGCATATACCGGGCGTAGCGCACCACATTGGCCTCGTCCAGCGCCGCCTCGATCTCGTCCATCACGCAGAACGGCGTGGGATGTACCTTCAGAATGGCGAAGTACAGCGCAATGGCCACAAAGGCCTTCTCACCGCCGGACAGCAGCGTGATGGTCTTCAGCTGTTTGCCAGGGGGCTGTACCTTGATCTCGATGCCGCAGTTGAGGATATCGTTCTCGTCCTCCAGCTCCAACCGGGCCTTGCCGCCGCCGAACAGCTCCAGAAACGTCTCCTGGAAGCTCTCGTTCAGCAGCTGGAACTGCTCGGCAAAAATGCTGGTCATCTGCTGGGTGATCTGGTCGATAATGCCCAGCAGCTCCTCCTTGGCCTGCTCCACATCACTGCGCTGTTCGGACAGGTAGGTATATCGGGTGTTCACCCGGTCGAACTCCTCGATGGCGCCGATGTTGGGCGTGCCCAGCCCCTTGATCTCCCGGTTCAGCTCGGCAATGCGCCGCGTGGCCTTGGGCACGCTCTCCAGCTCGATGCGCTGCTCCATGGCGTCGCTGTGGCTCAGCTCGTAGCGCTCCCACAGCTTCTCCAGGATCTGGCTCTCCTCCATGCCGCTGTTTTCCAGCTTCTGCTGCAATTTGTTGTACGCCTGCATGGTCTGCAAAAGCGTATCGTTGCAGGCGCGGCTGTCACGGCTATGCTGGTCACGCTGCTGCTCCAGCGCCAGTTTGGCCTGGGCCAGATCCTTCAGCCGCTGCCGCAGCTGCGCCGCGCGGTCGTTCTTCTCTGCAAGCGCCGCCTGATGGTCCGCCATGTCGGCCAGCGCTTTCTCGTTGGCCTGCCGGTACTCCTGCACCCGCCGGTCGCGCTCAGCGCGGTCGGATACCATATCCGCCTGCAAGCCCCGCAGGTCCTCCACGCTCCGCAGAACGCTGTCCTTCTCCGCGCTCAGCGCCGCCTGATCGGCCTTCTTGTCGCTGACGGCCTGGGCCAGTTGGTTGGTCTGCTCCGTCAGATCGGTCTGGCCGGCCAGCTTGTCCCGCATCTCCTGCCGCAGCGCCGCCGCGCGGTCCTCTGCCGCAGTGATGTCCGCCTGTATCCCGGCCATGCGCCCGCGGCCGTCCGTCTCCCGGCGGTCCAGGCCGGACAACTCCTGCTCCATAGTCTCACAGCTCAGGCGCAGGCTCTCCAGCAGGAGGTCATAGTGGTCCTGCCGTCCCTGTAAGGTCAGCACCTCGTCCGCCGCCTTGCGCTGCTGGTCCTTGGCCACCTGCAATTCATACTCAGCCTTCTGCAGCTCCCTCTGGGCCGCCTCGGCCTGCTGCGCGGCCTCGTTCAGCTTACCGTGCAGGGCGCCCTGTGCCGCCTTCAGCCGTTCCAGCTCATTGGCCCGGGACAGCACGCCGGAGGATCGGCTGGGGGTGCCGCCGGTCATGGAGCCGCCCCGGTTGATGATCTGTCCGTCCAGCGTCACGATGCGGAAGGCATTGCGGAACTTACGCGCCATGGCGATACCGCTGTCCAGGTCCTCCACCACCACCGTCCGGCCCAGCAGATTTTTAAAAATATGGTCGTATCGCGCGTCGTACCGCACCAGACGGCTGGCGATGCCTACAAAACCATACTCTCCCGCAGCGTTCTCCCGCAGCTCGTCGCCCCGGATGGCCGTCAGCGGCAGGAAGGTAGCGCGGCCGCCGTCCCGCTGCTTCAGGAACTGGATGGCCGCCTTTGCGTCCTCCTCCCGTTCCACCACAATGTTCTGCAGTGCCGCGCCCAGCGCCGTCTCCAGCGCCACGGCATAGGCCTGCTCTGTGGTCATCAGTCCGGCCACCGGCCCGTGAATGCCCCGCAGCGTGTTTTTCTCCGCCGCCTGCATCACGGTCTTTACCGCTTTGTTGAAGCCCTCGTACTCCTTCTCCATCTCCGTCAGCAGACGGATACGGTCCTCCTGGGCGTTCACCTGCCGGGTCAGCTCCTGTTTTGCGTCCTGGGTGCTCTGCGCCTTCTGGCGGCGGCTGTCCATTCGCAGGCTGTGACCCTGAATGATATTCTCCGCCGCCTGGGCCTCCTCCCTGGCATCGTCCAGCGCCCGGCGATTGGTCTTTGCGTCCTTTTCGCTCTCCTCCAGCTTACGCTGTGCCTCGGACAGCTCCTGCCGCACCGTAATCCGCCGCTGTCCGGCCTCGTCCAGGCCCGCCTGCAGGGCGGACAGCGCGGCGCGCCCGTCTGCGGCCTCGGCCACAGCAATGGCCTCCTGCGCCCGCAGGGCCTCGGCCTCGTCCGCCGCGCCCTTTGCGCTGTCAGCCAGCGCCTGCGCCCGAGAGAGCAGCTCACTCAGCGCCGTCTCCAATACCGCCGCGTCGCGGTCGATGTCCGCGATACGCGCCAGCTGTCCGTCGATCTGTCCCTGTAAATTCTCCCGCCGCTGGTCTGTGCTGGTCAGTTCCTGTTCCAGCCGGCGCAGAGACTCGTTGTTGTGCTCCACAGAGGTCTGCAGCACCGCGATGGCCGCAGACTCCTCGCCGGCGGCGGACTCCGCCTCGGTCACCTGACCGCGCAGCGCGTCAGCCGCCACGTCGTTCTGCCGCATCTCCTCGGTAAAACTCTCTCCCTGGGCGTAGGCCTCGTCCAGCGCCGCCTGGGCCTGGTCACAGGCCTCCTTGGCCTGAGCCGTATCGCTCTCCAGCTTCAGCTTGGCAGTCCGCAAGTTTTGCAGCTGCTCCAGCCACACGGAGATCTCCAGCACCCGCAGCTCATCCCGCAGCACCAGATACTTCTTCGCCGTCTCCGCCTGCGCCCGCAGCGGCTCCACCTGCAATTCCAGCTCGGCGATCTTGTCGTTGATACGCACCAGGTTTTCCTCGGTGCGCTCCATCTTGCGCTCGGACTCCTCCTTGCGGTGCCGGTATTTGCTGATACCGGCGGCCTCCTCGAAGATCTCCCGGCGCTCGCCGCTTTTCACAGACAGTATCTCGTCGATCTTGCCCTGTCCGATAATGGAATAGCCCTCCCGGCCCATACCGGTGTCCATGAACAGCTCGTTCACGTCCTTCAGCCGCACGGACTGCTTATTGATATAGTACTCCGACTCACCGCTGCGGTAATACCGCCGTGTCACGGCCACCTCTGCCTCCTCCCGGGTAGGGAAGATATGCTCGGTGTTGTCGATGACCAGCGTCACCTGGGCAAAGCCCATCTGGTTCCGCTTCTCCGTACCGCCGAAGATCACGTCCTCCATCTTGGCACCGCGGAGCTGGCGGCTGTTCTGCTCGCCCATGACCCAGCGTATGGCGTCGGAGATGTTGGACTTGCCGGACCCGTTTGGTCCCACGATAGCGGTGATGTCCTCGCCGAAATTCAATACCGTCTTGTCGGGGAAACTCTTGAACCCCTGTATCTCAAGTGCTTTTAAGTACAACTGCGTCACCTCTTATACTTTGGCATACCTTAACTAAGATAGTATACTATGGAAGTCCCCGTTTTTCAAGAAAAACCCACGCGCCGGCATGAAAAAAGCGGAGAGCCCCCGCCCTCCGCCAATGTCTATCCATGCCGCCGTTCGATCTGTCCGTACAGTGCCTCCAGCGCATCGCCCAGTGTACCGATCCGATCGATGATTCCCTCTGCCACCGCCTGCTCGCCGTACAGCACCGTCCCCACGTCGTTGGCCATGTCGCCGCTGGAGAGCATCAGCTCCCGGAACCGTTCCGCGGTCACGCGGCTGTTGGCCGCCACAAACTGAATAATGCGCTCCTGGAGGCGTTCAAAATACCTGTACGTCTCCGGCGCGGCAATGACCGTCCCGGACATCCGCACCGGGTGCACCGTCATGGACGCCGTGGGCGCGATGAACGTCTCCTTTCCGCACACCGCCAGCGGTACGCCGATGGAGTGCCCGCCGCCCAGCACCAGCGTCACCACCGGCTTCGTCATGCCCGCCGCCAGCTCCGCGATGGCCAGTCCCGCCTCGATGTCGCCGCCCACGGTGTTCAGAAGCAGCAGCACCCCGTCCACCTGTTCGTTCTGCTCCAGCGCCGCCAGCAGCGGCAGCACGTGCTCGTACTTCGTGCTCTTCAGATTGTCCGGCAGCAGCGTGTGTCCCTCCACCTGCCCCACGATGGTCAGGCAGTGTATCGTCCCCCGGCTGTTTTTCACCACAGTGCTGCCCATATCAATGATCGGCTGTACCGGCACCGCCGCTTTTTCCTCATTCTTTTCCCGGTTTTCGTCGTTGCTCATATCCGCGCCTCCTTTTTGCCGTAGCTTGCACGGATACCGCCTCTTTCATGCAAAAAGAGCGCCTCCCGGCGCTCTTTTTCGTTATTCGTTATCTTCTGTTGTGGGGATACCAGATCTTCTGCTTCTCCGCCTCGCGGATCAGTTCCTCCCGGAAGTCCGGGTGCGCGATGGAGATCAGCTTCTCCGCACGCTCCCACACCGTCAGTCCCTTCAGGCACACGCAGCCGTACTCCGTCACCACGTACATGGTGTTCACGCGGGTATCCGTCACCACGGAACCGTTCTGCAGGGTAGGCCGTATGCGGGAATGCAGCGTGCCGTCCTTGTCTGCGTGAGTGGAGCTGAGACAGATAAAGCTCTTACCGCCCTTGGACAGATACGCACCCAGCACAAAGTCCTGCTGTCCGCCGGCGCCGCTGATCTGCTTGGTGCCCGCCGTCTCGCCGTTCACCTGCCCGTACAGATCCACATCCACCGCGTTGTTGATGGAGACAAAGTTGTCGATGGCCGCGATGGTGCGGATGTCGTTGGTGTAGCTGATGGGCGCGGCCATGCACGCCGGGTTGTCGTCCAGATAGTCGTACAGCTTCTGGGTACCGGCGGCAAAGGCGAACACTTGCCGGCCCCGGTCGATGTTCTTCTTCATGCACGTGACCTTCCCCGCCATAGCCAGATCCACATAGGCGTCCACGTACATCTCCGTGTGTACGCCCAGATCCTTCAGGTCGGACTCGCACAGCATGGCGCCCACGGTGTTGGGCATACCGCCGATGCCCAGCTGCAAGCAGGCCCCGTCGGGTATCTGCTCCACGATCAGCTTCGCCACCGCCCGGTCCACCTCCGTAGCCGTGCCGCTGGGCTGGACGCCCATGGGGTCGTTGCGCCCCTCCACGATCATGTCCACCTCGCTGACGTGGATACAGTTGTCAAAGCCGCCCAGGCACCGGGGCATATTCTCGTTGACCTCCACGATGACCACCTTGGCCATCTCGCACACCGCCTTCACGTGGCTGGCGGAGAGCCCGAAGTTGAAGTACCCGTGCTTGTCCATCGGGGCCACCTGGAACATGGCCACGTCCGGCGGCGTGATGTGGTCGTAGTAGTACCGGGGCAGCTCCGAATAGCGCATGGGCTCATGGAACCCCGCGCCGCTGGCGATATGATGGCGCTCCACGCTGCTCATGTGGTGAGAGTTGAAGATGATATGGTGTACCGGGTCCTCGATGTCGAAGATCGCCGGCTTCCACAGGCTGATACCGCCCCGGACCTTCACATCCTCCAGCTCCGGTGCACGGCGGGCCAGCGCCTCGTCCAGCACCCGGGGATGAATGGCGCAGAAGCCGTAGTCCACCCAATCACCGGACTTGATGACCTTCACCGCCTCGTCCGCGGTGGTCAGTTTCTGCTTGTACAGCGCCTGAAAATCAGCAAAAGCCATGTCCTGTTCCTCCCTGTTCTTTCCTGTTCTTTCCTGTTCCTTCCGCTGAAGGCTGAATTCTTAATTGTTAATTTTACCACAATACAGCCGGCGGGGAAATTGACGAAACCCACAAGAATTCCCGGGAATGCTTGTGCAAAAATGAACAGGTCCGGCATGGATATCATCCGCTCAACGCCTCTACCTCCTCCGACATGATCACCCGTATCTCGTTGACCGCCGTGTCGTTGTTCTTTTCGCTCTGGCACATCTTTGCCGCTGTCCCCACCAGCGCCTGCAGGATACCTCCCAGCTCCTTGACCTCCTTCAGGCTGCCCTCTCCGCTTTCCAGCCGTTCCGTAGCCCCGGCAGCCGCCGTCTCCAGCAGCTTTGCCGTGGCCATCAGGCATCGCCGGAGTATCTGCTTTTCCGCCTCCTCCCGGCCGATCTGCCACTGTCCCTTGATCGCATGTCGCCACACCGTCTGCGTACACACATGGTACTCCCTTGCCAATCGCTGATAGGTATACATTCCCGACTCATACTTACGCCTTACCTCTCCCCAGTTCACGTCTGCTCTTTTCATATGCGCTCCCCCCTTCCTGCGATCCTGTTCTGCCCCTATGCCAAAAAACCGGGAGAGTTGCCCATAAACAGGCAACTCTCCCAAAATTATTTTTCTTTTCCCCCGCTTCATCCCCCGTCCCTTTCGTACGGCACGCTTCTCCCATCGTCCCGCTCTTTCGCGACCCGAGATCGCTCTTACTTTGCCTTGAACTCTATCCACTCATTGTCCATAAGGACAACTACCAAGTCTTCCTCAATAACAGCATACGGAGTCCCCAGGTCTCTGTTGAAGTTTGCCTCACCATCTTTTCGGGGAACGCCATCCTCCGCATACGACGTGGTGTACTGAATAACACTCTCGTCTACTTCAACGGGAACAGCATTATCGGTCGAATAGTAATTTATCCCATTTACCATTATCGTCGCAGGATAGTCCCCAACATTCGACTTTCCGCAGCCCGCCATAGCAACAACGCAAACCAACGCTAACACTGATGCCATCAACTTTTTCATACGATCACGCTCCCCCTGTCAAATTCCAATTGATCCGTTCTATCTTCAGCACAATGCTCTTAAATCCTCTTGCCCACCTCGATTGTACCATGCCTCTCCGCAAGGTCGCAAGATATTTTCCCCTGCACGCCATTGTGAAAACAACCAAAAACACCACCGCTGCCCCACAGGCAGCGGAGGTGTTTTACGATCTAATTACTCTTCGTCCTCGTCCTCGTCAGCGGCGGGAGCCAGCAGCGCGCGGATGGACAGGGAGATCTTCTGCTTCTCCTCGTCGATGGCGGTGATCTTGGCATCCACCATCTCGCCCTCGGTCAGCACGTCGCCGGGCTTCTCGATGCGGCGATCCGCGATCTGGGAGATGTGGATCAGGCCGTCCACACCGGGCACGACCTCGGCGAACGCGCCGAAGGTCATCAGCTTCACGATACGCACGTTGGCCACATCGCCCACGTGGTAGGTAGCCATGAACTTATCCCAGGGGTTCATGCTGCGGTCCTTCACACCCAGGGAGATCTTGTGCTTCTCGGGATCGAAGGAGATAACGTACACGTCCAGGGTATCGCCCACGGAGACGACCTCGGCGGGGTTCTTGATACGGCTCCAGGACAGCTCGGAGATATGTACCATACCATCCACGCCGCCGATGTCCACGAACACACCGTAGGAAGTCATGGACTTCACGGTGCCGGTGTAGTGCTTGCCGACCTCGATGTTGTTCCAGATCTCCGCCTGGGCGGCCTGACGGGCCTCATAGGTCACGGCCTTGATGGAGCCGACGACGCGGCGGCGGGCACGGTTGACCTCGGTGATCCGCAGGGACACGGTCTGGCCGATCATGGTGCTCAGCTCAGCGCCGCGGGGCAGACCGGACTGGGAAGCGGGCACAAACACGCGCACGCCCTTAACATTAACGACGATACCGCCCTTGTTCTCCTCGGTGACTTTACCTTCGAGAGTGGTCTTGTCCTCGCGGGCCTTCTCGATATCCTCCCAGACCTTGACAGCGTCCAGACGCTTCTTGGACAGCATGGCATAACCCTCCACGTCGTTGACGCGGATGATATAGGTCTCGATCTCGTCGCCGACCTTGACGACGTCCTCAGGCTTCACATTGGGATCTGCGGACAACTCGTCCACAGAGATATAGCCCGCCTGCTTGCAGCCCAGATCGACCTGCACCTCGGTGGGGCCGATCGCCGTTACAATACCGGTTACCTTCTCTCCTGTATTCAAAGTCTTAAAAGATTTTTCCAGCATTTCCTCGAAGCTCTCTTCCGTAGCTTCCATGTTCTTGATCTCTTCGCTCATCGTTGCATATACCTCCTTAATGATGCCCGCAGGCGTGGACGCGCCGGCTGTAAGCCCCGCCACAGAACATCCGTTAAGGGACCCGATCCGCAGCTCCTCCGGCCCTTCGATCTGATAGACCCGGGCGCAGCGTGTGCTGCAGATCTCCGCTAAATGTCTGGTGTTGGCACTTTTACGATCTCCGACCACGACCATAACGTCCGCCCGTCCGGCGATATTCGCCGCCTCGGATTGACGTTTTTGCGTAGCATCACATATTGTATCAAAGATTTCGGCGTTTGTACACTGTTTTTTTAAAAATTTTACACACTCTTCCCATATCGAACGAATACAGGTCGTCTGTGCGGTAACCAGCAAATCCATGTCCTTCCGCGCCGGGTCCGCCGCCACCCAATCAGCCAGCTCTGCCGTGTTTTCCAGCACCACGCTGCGCTCGCAGCGGCTTGCGGCAGCCATCACCTCCGGATGGTGTGCTTCTCCGATAATGACAGGCGTCCGACCCTCACGGGCTGCCCGTTCCACCAGCCGGTGGATCCGCAGCACATGGGGACAGGTGGCATCCATGATCTGTGCGCCCCGCTCCTCCAGCACCCGCAAAGCCTCCCGTGTCTCGCCGTGGGCACGGATGATCACCGTCTCTCCCGGCCGCACCTGCTGAGGGCTGTCCGCCTGCCGCGCACCCAACGCCTCCAGCGCTGTGATGACCCGGTCATTGTGTATGATACTGCCCAGCATGACGCAGCCGCCCTCCCGGGCTGCCGCCTCCGCCATGTGCACGGCCCGTTCCACGCCATAGCAGAACCCCGCCGTCTTCGCCAGTATCACCTGCATTCGATCCCTCCCAGGGCATAGGCCCGCCGCATGACCTCATGGGCGTTGGCAGTATATTCCTCCGCCGTACCCTTGCGGCCGGTGTACTCCGGCTCGAAGGGCTCGCCGATTATGATGGGCGTCTTGCGGAATATGCGCTTCTTCGTGCCGATATATACCGGCGCCAGCTTCACGCCGGCACGGATGGCCATCATGCCCGCGCCGGACTTGACATCCGCCTGTCCCGGTGTCTTCACCCGTGTTCCCTCCGGAAACAGGAACAGGTTCCACCCGTCCCGCAGGCTCTGTATGGCGGTCTTCACCGCCCCAATGTCACTGTTGCCCCGATCCACCGGAAACACACCGATCGCCCGCAGGAATCCACCCACGATGGGGATGGAGAACAACTGCTTCTTAGCCATGATCCGCACGTTGAACCGCTGGGGCATGGACAGCACGAATAGGATGGGGTCCCAGGCGCTGGAGTGATTGGCGCACAGCAGCACCGGTTCTCCGCCCTCCAGATGCTCCGTTCCCCGCAGGTCCACCGGCAGAAAAAACAGCACCAGCGGGCGCAGCACCCGCCACGCCACCGCGTAAAACTTATTTCTCACGATGCCACACGCCCCCGTATCACATCCAGCAGCAGCTCCAGGCTGGCCGCGAAGTCCATGTCCGTGTTGTCGATCATAATGGCATCATCCGCCGGCCGCAGCGGCGCCGCCGCCCGGTGGGTATCGTTATAATCCCGCTGCTCCATATCCCGCAGCACCTCGTCAAAAGGCTTCGGCGTGCCCCGCTGCTCCAGCTCCAAAAACCGCCGCCGCGCCCGAGTCTCCACATCCGCGCACAGAAACACCTTCACCTCCGCGTCCGGCAGCACCACGGTCCCGATGTCACGTCCGTCCATGATGACGCTGTGCTCCCGCGCCAGAGACCGCTGCAGCTCCATCAGGAACGCCCGCACCTCCGGTATGGCCGACACGTCTGAGGCGTACTTCGATATCATCGGCAGGCGTATCTCCTTCGTCACGTCCTCGCCGTTGAGATACATCCGCTGCAGACCCTCCTCGTCATACCGCAGGGCCACAGTGATCTCCGGCAGCGCCGCGATCACCGCCGGCGCGTCCGTTGGCGCGATGTCGTGCCGATACATATACACGCCGATGGTCCGATAGATGGCCCCGGTGTCCACATATAAGATATGCAGCGCCTCCGCCGCCGCCCGGGCCAGCGTGCTCTTCCCCGCGCCGGACGGCCCATCGATGGCCACTGCGTACTGTCTCTCCGTCATGTCATTTCCTCGCTTTCTGCGGCGCTCAGCCCCGCCAGATACCCCGTCGCCCATGCGATCTGTAAATTAAAGCCCCCCGTATAGGCGTCCACGTCCAGCACCTCGCCGGCAAAAAACAATCCCCTCACCCGCTTCGACGCCATGGTGTTTGGCGTTACCTCTCCCACCTTCACGCCGCCGGCGGTGACGATCGCCTCACTGACGGGCCGCGGCCCGGTAAGTTCCAGCGTAAAGTGCTTCAGCACCTGCACCAGTGCCCGGCGCTGTTCCTTTGTCAGGCTGTTGGCCTTTTCGCTTCCGGTCAGCCCCGCCCGGCGCAGCACCACCGGCGCCATGCTGTGGGGCACCAGCCCCGCGGCGATGGTCCCCATCTCCCGGTTGGGATTTTCTCCGATATCCCGCAGCACCCGCGCGTCCAGCTTCTGCTCGTCCAGCGCCGGCTTCAGGTCGATCTCTATCGTATAGTGCTCCCCCTCCCAGCGCCGCAGATGGGCGCTGGCGGACAGCACCAGCGGTCCGGACACCCCGAAGTGGGTAAACAGCAGCTCGCCGAAATCCCGGAACACCGTCTTTTTCTTCCCGTTGTATACCGTCACTGCCACGTTCCGCAGGCTCAGGCCCTGCATAGCCGGACAGTCCTCGCCCGCGCACACCAGCGGCACCAGAGAGCCCCGCAGCGGCACAATGGTATGCCCCAGTGCCTCCGCTATGCGGTAGCCATCCCCCGTGGACCCGGTGCCGGGATAGGACACACCGCCGGTGGCCAGTATCACCGCCTGCGCGGGATAGGTGTCCTTCTCCCCCTGCACGGCCGTCACCGCGCCGTTCTCCGTCTTTATATGCAGCGCCCGATCCCGCGCCCAGCGGACGCGGCGGCGCTTCAGCTCCCGCTCCAGCGCGTTGGTGATGTCGAAGGCACTGTCAGACACCGGAAACACCCGGTTTCCCCGTTCCACCTTCAGCGACACGCCCAGCGCCTCGAAAAACGCCATGGTGTCCCGCGGCGTGAACCGTGTCAGCGCACCGTACAAAAATCGCCCATTACCGGGAATGCTGGCAAGCAGCGTCTCCCGGTCACAGTCATTGGTCACATTGCACCGGCCCTTGCCGGTGATATTCACCTTCTTGCCCAGCCGTTCGTTGGGCTCCAGCAGCGTCACCGCCGCGCCCTGCCGGGCCGCGGTGATGGCCGCCATCAGACCGGCGGCGCCGCCGCCGATCACCACGATCTCCTTCGCCATGTCACTCGTCATCTTTCCCGAAAATACTGTACCTGGACCACACCTGCTCCATATCCGCCAGCGTGGCGGACAGGTCATCCCGCCGCTGCTGCCCCACCGCCAGGATCAGCGCGTTCAACAGGCTCAGCGGCGCAGCCATGGAGTCCACGAAGGAGATCATGTCGCAGGGCGCCAGCAGCGATACCGCCGCCATGCCGTACAGCGGAGACAGTGCCGAATCGGTGATCGCCACCACCTCCGCGCCCCGCCGGCAGGCAAACTCCACCGCGTGGATAGCCATCTTGGAGTACCGCGGGAAGGATATTCCCACCAGCACGTCGCCCCTGCCGATGTGGGCCAGCTGCTCATAGATCTCACCGGCGGCGCTGGACTGCACCAGCGTCACGTTCTTGAAGATCAGGTGCAGGTAGAAGTTCAGATACCCCGCCAGAAATGAGGAGGACCGCACACCCAGGATATAGATGTGCTCCGCCTCCAGCAGCTTGTCCACCGCCCGGCTGAAGGCATCCCGGTCCAACTGCTCGATGACATTGTGTATGCTGTTCATATCCCGCTGCATCACACTGCCCAGAATGTCCGCGCCGGACATCTGATCCCGCGATACCTGTATCCGCTGGATGGAGGTCAGCTTGCCCCGTATCAGCTCCTGCAAGGCCTTCTGCATCTCCGGATAGCCGTCGTAGCCCAGCTGCGCGGCAAAGCGCACCACCGTGGACTCACTGACGGAGGCCGTCTCGCCCAGCCGCGCGGCGGTCATAAACGCCGCGCGGTCATAATTGTCCAGTATAAACGCTGCGATGCGCTTCTGTCCCTTCGAAAAGGTATCCATCCCGGCCCGGATGGTCTGTAGCACGTTTTCATTCATGTTGATGGCTTCCTTTGATAGATTGCAGCTCCTCCGCTGTCAGATACCGCCACTTTCCCGGCGGCAGGTCACCCAGGGCGATACTGCCCTCCGCCACCCGGCACAGGCGGGTCACGGTCAGCCCCACGGCGGCGCACATGCGGCGTATCTGCCGCTTTTTCCCCTGATGGATGACGATCCGGTATTCCGCCCTGTCGCCCCGGCGGTACAGCTCGTCCACCTGCGCCGGCACGATGGGCTGTCCGTCCAGCCTGTCCACCGCCGACAGCTGCCGTGCGCTGTCCTCTGCCGCGCCGGTGACCGTGACGATATACGTCTTGTCCACCTGGTGGCTGGGGTGCAGCAGCGCATGGGTCAGCGCCCCGTCGTTGGTAAACAGCAGTAATCCCTCCGAGTCCAGGTCCAGCCGTCCCACGGGATACACCCGTGCGCCGCAGCCCCTGACCAGCGATGCCGCCGTAGGGCGGCCCCGTTCGTCAGAGAGGGTGGTCACATAGCCCCGCGGCTTGTGCAGCATCAGATACACGTGCTGTGCCGCGCCCCGCAAGGGCCGTCCATCCACCCGGATATCGTCCGTCTCCGGATCCGCCTTGTCGCCTACACGGACCCGCCGTCCGTTGACGGTCACGCGTCCGGCGGCGATCCACTCTTCCGCCGTCCGGCGGGAGCACAGCCCCGCGGCGGCCAGCAGCTTCTGTATGCGCTCGGTCATGGCGTTACCTCTCTCCCGTTTCCCAGTGCGCCGAGCAGGCGCGTCTCCAGCGTCTCCTGTATGCCTGTCAGCAGGAACCCCCAGCGGTACAGTGCCTCGTGGTCGTTCCAATCGTCCCCGTCCCGCAGTGTCACCGCCACCAGCCGATGTCCCGCCTGCTCCGCGCAGGACACCAGCGTCCGCCCCGCCGCCTTCGTGTACCCGGTCTTCAGCCCCACGCACCCGTCCAGGCGGCTCAGCAGCTTGTTGTGGTTGGTCAGCGTCCGCCCGCCGATGACCGGGCAAA
>OBDA01000058.1_pt1 | contig 21168 bp, 16 predicted proteins | sample 1503151 | NCBI WGS metagenome assembly OBDA01 (sample SAMN01760947, study PRJEB22395) | human gut metagenome
GGTTCGCGGGTCTGACACGCCACCGGCGTGTCAGACCCGCGGACCCATCAAGGGGAAGGTTTGGCGCCTGCGGGCGGGTGTTCAAAGAAAGTTCACGGTTTTCCTGCAAAACTTAAAGGTAGAATTAAGGAAAGCGAGTATGCTATAAAACAGAAAGAGCGATGAGCCCCTTCGAAGCAGGCACCCTTCTTCATGTCTGCTTTCTCCATCATACCACGCTTTCCCCTCGGCGGCAAGATGGGAGAGCGCTCCTTATACGAAACTGCGACACAGGAGGTCATTACGATGTATAACGACGAATTCAACAACAACGATATGTACCGCTTCACCAACCGGGAGGTGCCCCGCGACGACTACGCGCCCGCGCCCCGGCAGGAGAGCACGTATACCGCGCCGGTGAGGAAGCAGGGCTTTTTCCGCAGGACGTGGGTAAAGGTCACGGCGCTGGTGCTGGCCTGCGTTGTGGCAGGCGGCGCAGCGGGCTACGGCGGCGCGGCGCTGGCAAAGGGCGGCTCCGGCAGCGGCACCGCCATCAAGGAGAGCGACCGCACCGTCACCGCCGTGGAGGTCAAGAAAGTGGACGGCAAGACCAAGATGCAGCCCGCCGAGGTGTACGCCTCCACGGTAAACTCCACCGTGTCCATCAACTGCTCCACCACCACCAACGTGTTCGGTCAAACCACCCAGTCCGCCTCCAGCGGCAGCGGCTTTATCATCAGTCAGGACGGCTACATCGTCACCAACTACCATGTGATCAACGGCGCTTCCTCCGTGAAGGTAACGCTGTATAACGGTGACACCTACGATGCCACCGTCATCGGCGGCGACAGCGACTACGACGTGGCGGTGCTGAAGATCAACGCCGCCGGGCTGACCCCCGTGACATTGGGCAACAGCGCCGATGTGAACGTGGGTGACTCCGTGCTGGCCATCGGCAATCCCCTGGGCGAGCTGACGTTCTCCATGAGCGGCGGCTATGTGTCCAGCTGCAACCGCGCCATCAACGTGGACGGCACCCCCTTCAACATGATCCAGGTGGACTGCTCCATCAACCCCGGCAACTCCGGCGGCCCCCTGATGAACCTGTACGGCGAGGTGGTGGGCATCGTGTCCGCCAAGTACTCCACCTACTCCTCCACCACGGTGGAGGGTCTGGGCTTCGCCATTCCCATTGACGATGTGAAGTCCATCATCACCGACATTATGGAGAACGGCGCCGTCACCGGCAAGGCATACATGGCCGTGACCGTGGGCACCATGAACTCCCAGATGGCCGCCCAGTACAGCATCGACATCGACCAGGGCGTGTTCGTCTACTCCGTCGTCAAGGGCGGCGCCGGCGACAAGGCCGGCCTGCGCCTGGGCGACGTGATCACCAAGATGGGCGACACCACGCTGACCAGCCGTCAGGATCTGTCCGCGGCGCTGAAGAGCTATCGGGCCGGCGACACCGCCACCCTGACCGTGTTCCGCGACGGCAGCTACATCACCACCGACATCACCTTCGACCAACAGCCCCAGATCACCGGCACCGACACGGAGGAGGACACCTCCTCTCAGGGCGGCAATAACGGCGGCTACAACGGACAGATGCCCGAAAACTGGCAGGAGTTTTATAACTACTTCTTCGGCAACCGGGGCTGATATCGGTCCCGCGCGGCGGCGCAGCTGACCACTGCGCCGCCAGGATACCACGATCTTCTTCACATTCTTCATGTTTCCCAGCACACATTCGCTTCCCCCGCACCGTCCCTGCCGGAGCTACCCCGCCGGCGGGGACGGTTTTTTGCGCGGTTGCAAGGCGTTGACAGATATGGTATAATTCTTTATTGGTATACTATGTGGAAAAATGAGGAAACGACTATGGAAGTAACACAGGGCGCACCGTTTGAGAGCTTTGGCCTGTCAGAGGCCACCATGCGCGCCATACGAAATAAGCACTACACCGTCAGCACCCCCGTGCAGGCCGGGTGCATCCCCCCCATGCTGGCGGGGAAGGACGTGATCGCCAAGGCTCCCACCGGCACGGGCAAGACCATGGCCTTCGGCATTCCCATCATCGAGCGCATCGACCGGGAGAGCGAGGAGGTGCAGGCGGTCATTCTGGCACCCACGCGGGAGCTGGCCATGCAGATCACCGACGAGATGCGGGACATCGCCGTGTGCCACGAGGGCGTTCGGCTGGTATGTCTGTACGGCGGACAGCCCATTGGCAAGCAGATCGACGCGCTGAAGCGGCGGCCCCAGATCGTGGTGGCCACGCCGGGGCGGCTGAGTGACCACATGAAGCGGCGGACCGTGAATTTGAAGAGCGTGCAGACGGTGGTGCTGGACGAGGCGGACCGGATGCTGGACATGGGCTTTATCCACGATGTGACGCGTATTCTGGACAAAATCCCCAGCCGGAAAAACCTGGGAATGTTCTCCGCCACCATCTCGCGGGAGGTGATGGACATCTCGTGGGTATACCAGCGGGACCCGGAGGAGATCACGGTGCAGGCCACCAAGGAGAACAAGCCGGACATTCTGCAGTACCGGCTGGAGGTTCCCTCCGACGGGAAGGTGGACGCCATTGCGAAGATACTGGCGCATGAGAACTATGACCGGGTGATCTGCTTCTGCAACACCAAGGGCAGCACGGAGCGGCTGACAAAATTTTTGCAGATGCGGGGCGTGGACGCCCAGTGCATCCACGGGGACATCCCCCAGCGGAAGCGGGAGGAGGTCATGCAGCGGTTCCGGGACGGAAAGCTGCGGGTGTTCGTGGCCACGGACGTGGCCAGCCGGGGCATCGACGTGGACGATGTGGACGCGGTGTTCAACTATGAGGTGCCGGAGGAGAACGAGTATTACATCCACCGCATCGGCCGGACGGGACGGGCCAAGAAGCACGGCGTGGCGTACACGCTGCTCAGCGACTTCCCCAGCCGGCTGCGGCTGGACAACATCGCGCGGAACACGCGGAGCACCATCGTGCCCGCCGTGCTGGGCGAGGACGGCAGCGTGACTGTCGGCGAGAAATGAGAAAAGAGCGCACTTCAGCAGGCGGGTCCTTTTTTTACGGAACGGCAGCAGGTGGGCGCCGTTGGGCCGCGCGGGTTGCTATTTCGCGCGGTGTGTGGTACAATATACATATATAACCGCAAAATCCCGAAAAGGAGCGAAGATAATGAACGAAGAGTTGAAGAATATCCTCTCCCGCGTGGACCACACGCTGCTGGCACAAGGTGCCACCTGGAATGAGATCAAGGCCATCTGCGACGACGGCATCAAGTACGGCTGCGCCAGCGTATGCATTCCCGCCAGCTATGTGAAGCAGGCGGCGGATTATGTGGACGGCAAGATCGCCGTCTGCACCGTTATCGGCTTCCCCAACGGCTACGACACCACCGCCGCCAAGTGCTTCGAGGCTGCCGACGCGGTGAAAAACGGTGCGTCCGAGGTGGACATGGTCATCAACATCGGTTGGGTGAAGGATGGCCTGTATGACAAGGTGCTGGAGGAGATCAAGGCCATCAAGGGTCACTGTGACGGCAGACTGCTGAAGGTCATCATCGAGACTTGCCTGCTGACCGAGGCGGAGAAGATCGAGATGTGCCGCGTGGTGTCCGAGTCCGGCGCGGATTATATCAAGACATCCACCGGCTTTGGCGGAGGCGGCGCCACCCGTGAGGACGTGGCGCTGTTCAAGGCCCACGTGGCGCCCCATGTGAAGATCAAGGCCGCCGGCGGCATCGCGGATCTGAACGACGCCAAAGATTTCATCGCCCTGGGCGCGGACCGTCTGGGCACCAGCCGTATCGTCAAGGCCGTGAAGGCCATGGAACAGTAAATATAAGGAGGAACCACTATGCCGACTCCCCACAATAACGCCAACAAGGGCGATTTCGCCAAGACCGTTCTCATGCCCGGCGATCCGCTGCGGGCCAAGTTCATTGCCGAGACATTTCTCACCGAGCCGAAGCTGGTGAACAACGTCCGCGGTGTGCAGGGCTATACCGGCACCTACAAGGGCGTGCCGGTGTCCGTGATGGCCAGCGGCATGGGTATCCCGTCCATCGGCATCTATTCCTATGAGCTGTACACCCAGTATGATGTGGAGAACATTATCCGCGTGGGCAGCGCCGGCGCCATGCGTGCCGACCTGGAGCTGGGCAGCGTGGTGGCCGGTCAGGGCGCCTGCACCAATTCCGACTTTGCCAGCCAGTACGAGCTGGGCGGCAGCTACGCCCCTATCTGCGATTTTGAACTGCTGATGGCCGCCGTAGAGAGCGCCGGAGAGCTGGGCGTCAAGATGCCCGTGGGCAACCTGTACTCCTCCGACACGTTCTATGACGCCGCCGGGCGCAACATGCGCTTCGCCAAGATGGGCGTCATGGCCGTGGAGATGGAGGCCGCCGGTCTGTACTGCACCGCCGCCTATACCGGCAAGCGGGCGCTGGCCATCTGCTCCATCTCCGACAACCTGGTCAACGGCACCGAGCTGTCCGCCGATGAGCGCCAGAGCACCTTCACCAATATGATGAAGATCGCCCTGGAGGCGGCTGTGAAGATGGCCGCCAAGAAGTAAACAACGGTCACGACAGCGCGGGAGGATATCTCGCGCTGTCGCTATGTGTGATACATTTGTGCATTTCGCGCAAACAAAATGTAAATTTTTGATGACATTTGTTTACATTTCTACCGCAAAATGCGGTTTTCACTTGCCAAAGGCGAAAAAGTCTGCTATAATGCGCAAGGCACAGAGGGAGGAAGACCCCGTGCCGAAATGATGGTTTTCCCGCCGCAAGGCGCGAAAATAAAAAAATTGAGGAAGGTAGAATAACCATGAAGAAGTTTCTTGCTATGATCCTGGCTCTGGTTATGGCGCTGTCCCTGGTCGCTTGCGGCGACAAGAAGGACGACCCCAAGACCGACGACAACCAGGGCGACAACCCCGAAGTCACCGAGATCACCAACGCCGACGAGATCGCCGACGAGATGACCTCCGAGGATGGCAAGTACGAGATCGCTTTCGTCACCGACGTGGGCCAGCTGAAGGATAAGTCCTTCAACCAGGGCACCTTCGACGGCGTGAAGCTGTACGCTGCCAACAACGGCCTGAGCTACAAGTACTATCAGCCCGCCAACGGCGACCAGGCTACCGATGACGACCGTTACGATGCCATGAAGGCTGCTGCCGAGGGCGGCGCCAAGGTCATCGTGGCTGCCGGCTTTATGCAGGCCACTGCCCTGACCAAGGCCGCTGCTGAGTTCACCGATGTCAAGTTCGTGTTCGTGGACCGCGACAGCGCTGTGACCACCGAGGACGGCACCGCCCTGAAGAACGTTCTGGGCATCTGCTTCCAGGAAGAGCAGTGCGGCTATCTGGCCGGTTACGCTGTTGTTAAGGAAGGCTACACCAAGCTGGGCTTCACCGGTGGTGGCGGCGGCGACAACCCCGCTTGCTGCCGTTACGGCTACGGCTTCGTGCAGGGCGCTTCCGCTGCTGCTGCTGAGATGGGCGTGAAGGTCGAGATGAACTACTCCTGGCTGTATGGCGCTTCCTTCTCCGCTTCCACCGAGCTGCAGACCATGGCTTCCGGCTGGTATGAGAACGGCACCGAGGTCATCTTCGCCTGCGGCGGTAATATGTTCCAGTCTGTCGCCGCTGCCGCTGCCGCTAACGACGGCGCCGTGGTGGGCGTGGACGTTGACCAGTCCAGCCAGTCCGATACCGTTATCACCTCCGCTATGAAGGGCCTGTCCGCCTCCGTGCAGTGGGCTTGCGGCAAGGTCTATGACGGTTCCTTCGACGAGATCGGCGGCACCTTCGTGACCCTGGGCGCCAAGGACAACGCTGTGGGCCTGCCCACCGCTACCTGGTCCCTGACCAAGTGGACTGTGGACGACTACAACGCCATGCTGGCCAAGATGGCCGATGGTTCTCTGGTCGTCGACAACGACTACTCCAAGCTGGACAGCACCGACAGCCTGACCCTGAACCTGGTCAAGTAATCGGAACGTACTTAACAAAAAAAGAGACGCCTACGGGCGTCTCTTTTTTTGCGTCAAGCGCGTGATGCGAGGCGTAAAACGCCGCTGTTTTTCTTGCAATCTGTGCATATATGCTATATAATAAATTTATGCCTTTATCGCCATTAGGCAAAATAATAGAGGAAAGTAGGTGGCGGCATGGATAAGACTCCCACGTATGTGATCGAGATGCTTCACATTACCAAGGAGTTCCCCGGCATCAAGGCCAACGACGATATCACCCTCCAACTGAAAAAGGGAGAGATCCACGCGCTGCTGGGCGAAAACGGCGCCGGCAAATCCACGCTGATGAGCGTGCTGTTCGGCCTGTACCAGCCCGAGGCGGGCGAGATACGCAAGAACGGCCAGACGGTGAAGATCAACGATCCCAACGATGCCACGGCACTGGGTATCGGCATGGTCCACCAGCACTTCAAGCTGGTGGAGGTATTCTCCGTGCTGGACAACATCATTCTGGGCGCCGAAACGACGAAGTGCGGCTTCCTGCAGAAAAAGGAAGCGCGGAGGAAGGTCGAGGAGCTCTCCAAGCGGTACGGCCTGCACGTGGACTTGGACGCCAAGGTGGAGGATATCACTGTGGGTATGCAACAGCGTACCGAGATCCTGAAGATGCTCTACCGCGACAACGAGATCCTCATCTTCGACGAGCCCACCGCCGTGCTGACGCCCCAGGAGATCGACGAGCTGATGGCCATTATGAAGAACCTGACGGCGGAGGGGAAATCCATCCTCTTCATCTCCCACAAGCTCAACGAGATCATGGCGGTGGCGGACCGGGTGACGGTTCTGCGTAAGGGCCGCTATGTGGGTACCGTGAACACCTGCGACACCAACAAGCAGGAGCTGTCCAACATGATGGTGGGCCGCCCGGTGCAGCTGGAGGTCGTAAAGGAGCCGGCCAAGCCCACGGATGTGGTGCTGAAGGTCCGGGATCTGTGTGTGCCCTCTCATACCCACAAGCGCAACGCCGTGGACCATGTCAGCTTTGATGCACGCGCCGGCGAGATACTCTGTATCGCCGGTATCGACGGCAACGGACAGACGGAGTTCATTCACGCGCTCACCGGCCTGGATAAGAGCAATGGCGGCACGGTGACGCTGTGCGGCAAGGATATCTCCCACGCCAGCATCCGTCGCCGTGGAGAGTGTATGAGCCACATCCCCGAGGATCGGCACAAGCACGGCCTGGTGCTGGATTTTACGCTGGAGCAGAACCTGGTGCTGCAGCGGTATAAGGAGCCGGAATTCGAAAAGGGCGGCTTTATCAAAAAGGACGCGGTGCGTGCCTACGCCGAAAGGCTGATCGAGGAATACGATATCCGCAGCGGACAGGGCCCCGTGACCACCGCCCGCAGTATGTCCGGCGGCAACCAGCAGAAGGCGATCATCGCCCGCGAGGTGGACCGCAACAAGCCGCTGATCGTGGCGGTCCAGCCTACCCGCGGCCTAGACGTGGGCGCGATCGAAAACGTACACAAGGAACTGGTAAAGCAGCGTGATGCCGGCAAGGCAGTGCTGCTGGTATCCCTGGAGCTGGACGAGGTCATGAGCCTTTCCGACCGCATCCTGGTCATGTACGAGGGTGAGATCGTGGGTGAGTTCGACCCGAAGCAGATCACCGTGCAGGAGTTGGGCCTCTATATGGCCGGCGCCAAGCGGGCGGACAAGAAAGAGGGTGAGACGGCGTGAAGCAAAAACTGACAGATCTGTATGCCAAGAATGGCACCAAGAAGGTCCTGGCCTCTCTGCTGTCCATCCTGGCCGGCCTGCTGCTGGGCAGCATCGTGGTCATTATTGTGGGCCTGGCGGAGCAGAAGATCACCACTGCCGGTATGTGGGAGGGCGTCCGGCTGATTTTTGCCGGCATCCTCAGCACAGGCCGCGACGCTGCGGGCGCGCTGACCTGGGGCTTTAACGCCCAGAATGTGGGCAATATGCTCTTCCGCGCCATGCCGCTGATCATGACCGGCCTTTCCGTGGCGGTGGCCTTCAAGACGGGCCTGTTCAATATCGGCGCACCCGGCCAGTATCTGATGGGTACGCTTGTCTCGCTGTCCGTCGCGCTGGGCATCCCCTCCGAGTCCGTGCCCGTGGGCATCATCTGGCTGCTGGCCTTTCTGGGCGGTATGCTGGCTGGCGCCCTGTGGGGTGCGATCCCCGGATTGCTGAAGGCGCTGCTGAATATCAACGAGGTGCTGGCCTGCATCATGACCAACTGGATCGCAGCCAATCTTGTCACCTGGATGTTTGATATCAGCAGCTTCAAGAACGTAACAGAAGGCACGAAGTCCGGTTACATCTACAAGACCACCTTCAACGGTGTGGCCACACCCAAGCTGGGACTGGATCAGCTGTTCCCCGGCTCCCAGGTCAATGCCGGTATTCTGGTGGCCATCATTCTGGCCATCGTGGTGTACATTATCATGGAGAAGACGGTGTTCGGCTATGAGCTGAAGGCCTGCGGCGCCAACCGCCATGCGGCCCGCTACGCCGGTATCCCCGATAAACGCAATATCGTGCTGTCCATGGCCATTGCCGGCGCGCTGGCCGGCGCCGGCGCCGCGCTGTACTGGCTCAGCGGCAACACCGAGTTCTACTGGAACACCTATCAGGCCCTGCCCGGCGTGGGCTTTAACGGAATCCCCGTGGCCCTGCTGGCGGTGAACAACCCCATCGCGGTCATTTTCACCGGCATCTTCATGGCCATGCTGGATATCGTCGGTCTGCAGCTGACCAACCTGACTGCCTACAACGAGTACATCACCGACGTGATCATCTCCGTCATCGTGTACCTGTCCGCCTTCTCTCTGCTCATCCAGATGATGCTGACCGGACGGAAAAAGAAGCTCGTCGTGGAGGCCAACAAGACCACCACGGCGGATATACCGGCAGAGGCGGAGACACAGCCGCTGGATATGCCGCCGGAGGACATACCGGACATACCGGCGGAGGAAGCACCGCAGGTGCTTGAGCAGCCGGAGGAAGGAGGGGAGCAGGCATGACATTTCTGATCCAACAGACCATGATCTACGCCGTTCCCCTGATGATCGTGGCGCTGGCCGGCGTGTTCGCTGAGCGCAGCGGTATCATCAACCTGGCGTTGGAAGGTATTATGATCCTGGGTGCGTTTATCGGCGTGCTGTTCGTGAACATCATGCAGACCAACCACGTCTACGACGCGGCCAAGGCTGCCGGCGACTGGGTGGCTTTGCAGGGCTTTGAGCTGCTGGCTATGCTGGTGGCGGCCATATTCGGCGCCATTTTCTCCCTGCTGCTGAGCTTTGCCTCCGTAAATCTGCGGGCGGACCAGACCATCGGCGGTACGGCGCTGAACCTGATGGCTCCGGCCCTGGTGCTGTTCCTCATCCGTATCATCGCCAACCAGAACACCCTGCAAATGGCCACCGGCGATGCGGCCAGTTGGTTCATGATCAAGAAGACCACTCTGGGCTACGCAAAAACGGACGACCTGGGCTTCCTGGGCAATACCTTCCTGCACAAGGTGTATCTGGCGACCTATATCTGCATCATCATTTTCGTGGTGCTGTCGATCCTGCTGTACAAGACCCGGTTTGGCCTGCGGCTGCGCTCCTGCGGTGAAAATCCCCAGGCGGCGGACTCCGTGGGTATCAACGTGTACAAGATGCGCTATGCCGGTACGACCATCTCCGGCGCGCTGGCCGGCATGGGCGGCTTTGTCTACGCCCTGACCACGGCCAACTGCACGGCCAACGGCGATGTGGCGGGCTTCGGCTTCCTGGCGCTGGCCGTTATGATCTTCGGTAACTGGAAGCCGCTGAACATCGCCGGGGCGTCGCTGCTGTTCGGCCTGTTCAAGTGTATCGCCGCGGCGTACTCCAGCCTGGATATCAACGGCGACGGCGTGTATTGGCTGGGGGCATCAGCTCCCACGTGTACCGTATGCTGCCGTACCTGATCACGCTGGTGGTGCTGGCCTTCACATCCAAGAAATCCCGCGCACCCAAGGCGGAGGGTATCCCCTACGACAAAGGCCAGCGGTAAAAGAAGCATAAAAAAGAAGCACCCGTACGGGTGCTTCTTTTTGCGCTGTTTTACATGGATTTTACAAAAGATGGCCTGCGAACTTGACATTTATACCGTACAATGTAGATGGACAATAAGGTGACATCTGAGAAAATGTAAAGTTGAGGGAAAGAAAATGGATATTTTTCATGCGCTGACCATGCTGGGCGGGCTGTGCCTGTTTCTGTTCGGCATGAATTTCATGGGCCAGGCGCTGGAGCGCCGGGCCGGCGGCAAGCTGCGGACGCTGCTGGATAAAATGACCGGCAGCGTGGGTGCCGGTTTCCTGACCGGACTGGGCATCACCGCCATCATTCAGAGCTCATCGGCCACCACCGTCATGGTGGTGGGCTTCGTGAACTCCGGGCTGATGACCCTGCGGCAGGCTATCAATGTTATCATGGGCGCCAACGTGGGCACCACGGTGACGGCCTGGCTGCTGAGCCTGGCGGGGATCGACGGCGGCAGCGTGTGGCTGCAGCTGCTGAAGCCCACCGCCTTTACGCCGGTGCTGGCGCTGATCGGCATCATTTTCTATATGTTCTGCAAGGACAGCCGGAAAAAGGAGACTGGCTCCATTCTGCTTGGCTTTGCCACGCTGATGTTCGGCATGGACACCATGAGCGCCGCTGTGGCGGGACTGAAGGACGTGCCGGGGTTTGCAGAGCTGTTTTTGGCCTTTACAAACCCGCTGCTGGGCGTGCTGGTGGGCGCGGTGCTGACGGCGATCATCCAGTCGTCCTCCGCCTCGGTGGGTATTTTGCAGGCGCTGGCCTCTACCGGCCAGGTCAGCTACGCCGCCGCGGTGCCCATTATCATGGGCCAGAACATCGGTACCTGCGTCACGGCGCTGATCTCCTGCGTCGGCACCAACAAAAACGCCAAGCGGGCGGCCGTGGTGCATCTGATGTTCAATGTGATCGGCGTGGCGGTGCTGCTGACGGTGTTCTGCATCGTCAAGGCCATCTTTGCCCCGGTACTGCTGAACAAGGCGGCGTCTATGGCGGGTATCGCTGTGGCCCACTCGGTGTTCAATATCCTGTGTACGGCCATACTGCTGCCCTGCGGCGGCCTGCTGGAGAAGTTGGCTATCCGCCTGGTGCCGGATAAGGCCCACGCGGCCGATAAAACGGTGGAGCTCGACCAGCGCCTGCTGACCACACCGGCCGTGGCGCTGGAGCGCTGCCGGGTCGTCACCTGCGAGATGGCGGAGGTTGCCGTGCGGGCGCTGCAAAACGCCCTGCGGAGCTTTGACCACTACACCGAAGCGCTGGCCTCCGCCATCCGGGAGGATGAGAGCCGCTGCGACCACTACGAGGACGTGCTGGGCACCTATCTGGTAAAGCTCAGCGCCCAGAAGCTGGGTGAGCAGGAGAGCGAGGAGTCCGCGGAGCTGCTGAAGGCCATCGGCGATTTTGAGCGTATCTCCGACCATGCGGTGAACGTGCTGGAGTCGGCGGAGGAGCTGCGGGAGAAGGGGCTGGCCTTCAGCGACGAGGCGAAGCGGGAGCTGAGCGTGCTGTCCGCCGCGGTCAACGATATCCTCATGCGGGCGCTGGACGCTTTCCGGCAGCAGGATATGACCGCCGCCCGGCAGGTGGAGCCGCTGGAGCAGGTCATCGACGATCTGAAGGAGCAGCTGCGTACCCGACATATCCTGCGGATGCAGCAAGGCCAGTGCAGCATCGAGGCAGGCTTTGTCTGGTCCGACCTGCTGACGGATCTGGAGCGTACCTCGGACCACTGCTCCAATATCGCCGGGTGCGTGATCGACGCAGCCCACCACGACCTGAATATGCACGCCACGCTGGATGCGGCGCGGCGCCGGGACCCGGACTTCCGGGAGCAGTACCAACGCTGCGCGGCGAAATATCAGGTGTAAACAAACGAAGTCCCTCCCGCCGGGAGGGACTTCTTCTTATGCGCTCACAGCCCGCGGGAGGCGCGCTCCCGCGCCTCGGCCTCCGCCCGCTGGCGGCAGACCTCCACCCAGTCGGGCAGCTTGTCCAGCTCGGCGGCAAAGGCTGCCAGTTCGTCGGGAATGACGATCTTCTGGGGGCAGACAGCGGCGCAGGCGCCGCAGCCCAGACAGGCGTGAGGCCACTTGTTCGCAGGCACCGCGTCCAGCTGCATCTTGATGGTGCTGCCGCTGCCGGTGCGGAGCTGGTTGTACTTGTGCAGCAGATCCGGGATATCCAACTGCTGGGGACAGCCGTCACAGCAGTAGCGGCAGGCAGTGCAGGGGATGGAATTCTTCATCTTATCCGCCGCAGCAAAGAGGATCGCCTCCTCAGCGGGGGAGAGGGGGTCGAGGTGCTCGAAGGTGGCCACGTTGTCCGCCATCTGCGCCATGTCGGACATACCGGAGAGGACCATGTGGACGTTATCCAGTCCCTGGAGCCAGCGGAAGCCGAAGGAGGCGATGCTGGCGTTGGGGCGAAGGGCGTGGAGCTGCTGTTCACTGTCGGCATCCAGGGCGGCCAGCTTGCCGCCGCGGACCGGCTCCATGACCCAGACGGGGATATGGTGCTTTTCCAGCAGCTCGTATTTCTCCCTGGCCCGCTGGATGGTCCAGTCCAGATAGTTCAGCTGGATCTGACAGAACTCCATCTCTTTGCCATAGCGCTCCAGAAAAGCGGTGAGGCAGGGAAGGTCCGCATGGGTGGAGAAGCCCAGGTGCTTGATACGGCCCAGGCGCTTCTGCTCCACAAAATAGTCGATAATGCCCCACTTGGGGTCGGTGTAGATATCCACGTCGTTTTCATAGACGTTGTGCAGCAGGTAGAAATCGAAGTAGTCCACCTGACACTTCTCCAGCTGCTGGGCAAAGGTGTCCGTCGGGTCCGGGTCGCAGGTGAGCGTATGGCCGGGGTATTTGGTGGCCAGGTAAAAGCTGTCCCGGGGATGCTTTTTCAGGCAGCGGCCTACCACCGTCTCGGACAGATTTTGCATATAGGCCCAGGCGGTGTCGAAATAATTGACGCCGTGGGCCAGCGCATAGTCCACCATCGCCTGGGTGGTGTCCTCGTCGATGGCGCCGTCCGCCGTGGTGGGCAGACGCATGGTGCCGAAGCCCAGCAGGGACAGGTGCAGGTCCTGAAAATCACGATAGATCATATCGTTGCCCTCCTTTTTTGTGGTGCTATTTTACCGCGAAAAATGGCGGAGCGCAAGAGTGGAATTGGCCGTGCGGTACGCCTGCGCCGCCGCTGCACCCGGGAGAGGGCCTATGGCGTGATGGAGACGGTCCTGGGCGACAGGCTGCATCAGCTGAAGTGCGGGCTGGAGATGACCTTCTGAAAAACAGACCACCCCCGGCTCCTCGCCGGGGGTGGTTTTGCTTGCTCAGGGCAGCAGTGTTTTCTCCAGGAAGTCGTAAACGGCCTCGGCGGTCTGGTGGACGGAGTCCAGCAGGACATATTCGTCGCTGCTGTGATAGTTCTCGCCGTCAGCGCCGAAGATGATGGCCGGCGCGCCCAGCCGTGTGCCCAGGTAGTTGAAGTCGCCGATGCTGGCGAAGTAGGAGATGGTGGGTTCCTTGCCGGTGACCTTGCGGATGGACTCCAGCAGGGAGACGGTCATGGGGTCGTCCTGGGGGACGGTGTAGGGCATGAAGCCCCGGGAGCCCTCAGACGGTGCTTCGCGGAAGCAGATCTCATACCGCCCGGTGATACCGGCGCGCTGCACGGCCTTTTCGATCTCGCGAATGATGGTGTCCGGGCTCTCGCCCACCACGATGTGCCAGAACAGGCGGAGCACGGCGAAGTCCGGCACGCTGCACGCGCCGCCGTCGGCGCTGATGCCCACCACGCAGCAGGTGCCCTTGCCCAGGTGCGGGTCCTCAACATAGTCCACCTGCTCCAGGGCCTGCGCCACCTTGGCGGCATCCAGCAGAGCGCTGTGGCCCTTTTCCGGGTTGGCTGCGTGGGCGGACTTTCCGTAGAAGCGGATCTCCAGACCATAGCCGCCCCGGGCGCCCAGGCAGACGTCGGGGAAGGGCTTGCCGTCAAAGCCGGCGCTGGGCTCGGTGATGATGGAGAAGTCCACGTCAGAGAGATAGCCGTCCTCGATGAGGGCATTGGTGCCCAGGCCGTAGGGGCCCTCCTCATCAGAGACCAGCGCCAGCTTGATCTTCCCGGCGAAGGTCTTGTGGGCGGCGGCGAAGCGGGCGGCCGTGACCATCAGCGCGGCGCAGCCGGATTTCATGTCCAGCGCGCCCACACCATAGAGCCTGTCGCCGTCCAGCTCGCCGTAGGGATCGCGGGTCCAGCCGCCGCACAGCTGCACGGTGTCCAGGTGGCCGTTCAGGCAGATGACCGGTCCGGGCCTGCCGCCGTCGATAACGGCGATGACATTTTTTCCATGGAAATCTGTGACCTTGGCATCGTGGTATTCGTGCAGCTGTGCGGGCAGTTCCTGCCGGCACAGCCAGTCTCTGGCAAAGGCCATGATCTCGTCCTCGTGGAAATACGCACTCTTAATGGCGGTGAGCTGCTGCAAAAGTGCTGTGACCTCAGCTTTTTCTATCATCAGTATGATCGCTCCTTTCTGCTGTGGGGCCGGAAATATGCGCTTTCTCCGTACAGTATAGCGGGCAGGCGTTTAACGCCTGTTGGTCCGGGCGTTTTTCACTTATTGCTCCACGCGCCACAGTGCGCCGAAGTACCACGCACCCATGCCGTCGGACACCACGCCGGTCACGTCGCCGCGCAGGGCGTAGGCCTGCTCCTTCTCATACAGCGGTATCACGTTGGCCGTGTCCAGCAGCAGCCACTCCGCATCCTTCAAATAGGCGTCCCGCGCCTCGGCGGAGGTGCTGGCCGCCGCCACCCGCATCAGAATGTTATAGGCGTTCATGTAGATCAGCGCGTAGTTCCGCGTGTCGCCGCTGCGCCACAGGTCCAGATAGGCTGATGCATCGTTGTACAGCGCGTCCAGCTCCGTCAGGGCCAGGGTGAACGCGCCGCTGCTGAGCAGCTGCTGATACGTCTCCGCATCCTCACCCTGCAGGGTCACGCTCAGTCCCAGTTTTTCCTGCCACACCTTCTGCAGCCGCTGGGCCAGTGCCGTCTGCGCCGGCGTATTCCGGTACAGCAGCGTCACCGTTCCCAGGCTTATCAGCGCCTCCGGCCGCCGCAGGCCCGCCTGCGTCATCAGCTCCAGCGCCTGACTGCACCGGTCCGTGTAGGTATCCGCCTCGCAGTCGATCACCGCGCCGTTGACCGCCCGGAACTCCTCGCCCCCGGCGGTGCGTATACCGTGGGGCACCAGCCCCTCTGCGGCGGCATAGTCCGCGCCCAGAGCGCCGGCCGCCGCATCCCGGTCGATGACCAGACTCATGGCCTGCCGCAGCTCCGTCCGGTCCATGTTGGTGGCCATCTGGTTGATGAGCAGCACGCCCACGGTGCTGCTGCCGCCGTAGGTGCCGTCCTCTCCTGCCGCGCCGATGACCGCGTCCGCGGTGCCCGCGTCCTTGGCGGCCTCCGCCGCGCTCTTGAACCGGATCTCGATCCGGTCCGCGCGCACCTGCCGCGCGTTATAGTGGTCCTCCTGCTTCACCAGCGTGGCGAAGAGGCTGTCGCTCCAATCGCCGGTGCGGCGGTACGGCCCGTTGCCCACGAACCACGTCCGGCTGGCGCTCCAGCCCTCGCCGCCTTCCACAGCCTTCTGCTGCACCGGCATGGTGGCCGCCGCTGTGCACACCGCGTCCACAAAGTACGGGCACATCGTGCTCAGCGTCACCACGAAGGTGTGCTCGTCCTCGGCGTATACGCCCAGCGCCTCCGGGTCGCCCGCGTGGGCGTCCTCATAGCCCGCCACCATGGACAGGATCTCCGCCTCCTGGCTGTCCGTCTCCGGCGATACCAGCCGCCGCCAGGCGTACACGAAATCCTCTGCCGTCACGTCGCTGCCGTCGGACCACTTGCCGTCGCGCCGCAGGTGGAACGTGTACGTCTGCGTGCCGTCCTCGTTGTCCGTGCAGTCGTAGGTGTGGGCCGCTGCGGGCACCGCGCCCTCCGCCGTCCAGCGGTACAGGTTGTCGAACAGGTGCAGCACCAGGGTGCGCTCCGCCGGTGTGGCGGCATAGGCCGGGTCTACTGTGGACACGCTGCCGGTCATCACCACCGACGCGGTGCTCTCGCCGCTGCGGCCGCGGCCGCAGCCGGCCAGCAGCGCCGTCATCATACACAGGCACAGCAGCATGGCCGCGCCCCGCTTCCATCGTTTCATAGGACTTCCTCCGGGAATAGACTTTTCCCCATTATATATGGTTTTGCGCCAAAAGTAAAGCCGCCCTCCGGGCGGCCTCACTTTGTTTACAATTACTCCGCGATCAGCAGCTGGGCGATCTGCACGGCGTTGGTGGCCGCGCCTTTGCGTACCTGGTCGCCGCAGCACCAGATGTTCAGCCCGTTGTCGCTGGTCAGGTCGTCCCGGATACGACCCACGAACACCAGGTCCTGGTCGCTGGTCTCCAGCGGCATGGGATAGCGCTTGTTGGCCAGGTCGTCCACCAGCCGGCAGCCGGGGGCTGCGGCGATCAGTTCCCGGGCGCGCTCCACGCTGATCTTCTCCTTGGTCCGCACCACGATGGACACGCTGTGGCTCCGCACCACGGGAACGCGGACGCAGGTGCAGCTGACCTTCAGCTCCGGCAGGTGCATGATCTTCCGGCCCTCGTTCTGCATCTTCATCTCTTCGGAGGTATAGCCCTCAAAGGCTTCACCGCCGATCTGGGGGATGACGTTGTAGGCGATCTGGTACTGGAACACCTTGGGCTCCACCGGCTTGCCCTCCCGCAGCAGCTCCACCTCGTCCATCAGCTCGATGGGGCCGCCGGCGCCGGCGCCGGACACCGCCTGGTAGCTGCTGGCCACAATGCTCTCGATGGGGCTGTCGTGGTTCAGGGCGTTGATGGCCACCAGCGAGACGATGGTGGTGCAGTTGGGGTTGGAGATGATGCCCTTGTGCTTCTTCACGTCCTCCGGATTGATCTCCGGCACGATCAGGGGCACGTCCGGGTCCATGCGGAAGGCGCTGGAGTTATCCACGAACACCGCGCCCGCCTTGACGATGGCCGGGGCGAACTGCTTGGCGATGTCGTTCTCCGCCGCGCCCAGCACGATGTCCATGCCCTTGAAGGCCTCGTCACAGGCCAGCTCCACGGGGATGTCGTGGCCCTTCCAGTGGACAGCCTGTCCCACGGACCGGGCCGACGCCAGCAGGTGCAGCTCCTCGATGGGGAAATCGCGCTCGGCCAGTACCTTCATCATCTCGCGGCCCACCGCGCCGGTGGCGCCCAAAATAGCAACTTTATACTTTTTCATATGATGTACTCCTTTTCTCGATCTCGAATAAGCGGTGTATCCTGCGTTCAGATGCGGCGCATCGACTTTGTGTACGGCAAGCCGCTGCGGCGAAGTATGGGCGCAGGAGACGCACTTTATTTTACAAAACTGTTGTACAGCACCCGGATAGCCTTCTCAAAGTCGGCGCTGTCCACGCCCACGATGATGTTCAGCTCTTCTGGCCCCTGGGTGATCATGCGGATATTGATGCCGTTTTCGCCCAGCTTGGCGAAGATCTTGCCGGAGGAGCCGGGCTGGAAGGCCATCTTCCGGCCCACGGCCGCCACCACGGCCATGCCGTCGGTGACGTGCAGGCTGTCGGGCTTGATCTCCTTCTCCATGTCGCCCAGTGCCTGATACAGATACGGCGCGGCCTTGGCCGCCTCCACCACCAGCGATACCGAGTCGATACCGGAGGGGATGTACTCCACGTTGATGTGATAGCGCTCCAATATCTCCAGCACCCGGCGGATAATGCCCAGCTCCGAGGACATTCCGTTCTTGGTCATGGTGATGACGGAAAAGCCCTTCTTTCCGGCGATGCCGGTGATCATGCTGCTCTCCTGCAGCTCCGCCGCCGTGTCGTCGAAGGCCTCCCGTATCATGGTGCCCGGGTGCTCCGGCTGGTTGGTGTTGCGGATGTTCAGGGGGATGTTCTTCTCCCGCACCGGGGAGACGGTGCCCTCGTGCAGCACCTGCGCGCCGATATAGCTCAGCTCACGCAGCTCGGCGTAGGTGATGCGCTCGATGGGCCGCGGGTCGGGCACAATCTTGGGGTCGGCCATCAGGAAGCCGGACACGTCCGTCCAGTTCTCATACACGTCGGCGTCCAGCGCCGCCGCCGCCAGCGCACCGGTGATGTCGCTGCCGCCCCGGCTGAAGGTGTGGATGCTGCCGTCCGGCAGCACGCCGTAGAAGCCGGGAATGACCACCTTCCGCCCGCTGGCCGCATGGACCAGAGCCTGATAGCTGGCCTCCTGGTCCACCGTGCCGTCCATGCGGAAGTGCAGCCACAGGCTGCTGTCCAGAAAGTCAAAGCCCAGGCAGTCGGCCATGATCCGGGCGGCGAAATACTCGCCCCGGCTCACCAGTTCATCGGCGGAGATGCCCCTGTCCATCTTGGCGCGCAGGGCGTCGAATTCCGCCTCCAGCGGCGTGGACAGGCCCAGCTCGTCCCGAATCTCCAGATACCGGCTGCGTACCATATCGAATATACCGTCGCAGCTGACGCCGTACTGCAGGTGGGCGTGGCACAGATACAGCAGGTCCGTGATCTTGTGATCGTCCTTGAACCGTTTTCCGGCGGCGCTGACCACCACCACCCGGCGAGCGGGGTCTGCCTCCACGATGGAGCGTACTTTTTCCAGCTGGTGGGCGTCCGCCATGGACGACCCGCCGAATTTCAACACTTTCAACATAGTCCTTGCCTCTTTCGCTTTGGTTATTGTGTGCAGGGCTTTTCATGCGTGACAAAAAAATATTTTATGTCCATGAGAGAAAAACACTTGCTTTTTTGATGGGGACAGTGTATCATAGCCCTATCAGAAATGCAAGACCCAATTTCAAAAGTTTTTTCGGAGGCTTTTTTACCATGATCTACCACAGCACAAGAAACGAGCAGCTCACCGCTTCCTCCACCCACGCGGTGCTTCAGGGCATCGCCCCGGACGGCGGCCTGTACATCTGCGACCCGGCGGCCCTGCGCTTCGACTGGCGCGCTGCCCTGGAAAAGGACACCCTCTCCATGGCGGCGGATATCCTCCACGCCCTGCTGCCGGACTTTCAGGACATGGACCGGCTGGTCCGCGACAGCTACGCCGGCAAGTTCCCCACGTCCGACCTGACGCCCCTGACCCCCGTGGCGGATAAATACGTGCTGGAGCTGTACCACGGCCCCACCTCCGCCTTCAAGGATGTGGCCCTCAGCGTCCTGCCCCGCCTCATCGTGGCGGCGGCCAAGGCCGAGGGCATGAAGGGCGACGTGGTCATCCTGACGGCCACCTCCGGCGACACCGGCAAGGCGGCCATGGAGGGCTTCCACGATGTGCCCGGCACCCGCATCACCGTGTTCTACCCCTACGGCGGCGTCTCCGCCGTTCAGCAGGCCCAGATGGCCACCCAGGAGGGCGCTAACGTCCGCGTCTGCGCCGTCCGCGGCAACTTCGACGATGCCCAGACCGGCGTGAAGGAGATCTTCGCCGCCTGCAAGGACAAGGACCTCCACGGCGCCATGCTCTCCTCCGCCAACTCCATCAATATCGGCCGTCTGGCCCCCCAGGTGGTCTATTACTTCCGCGCCTACGGCGATCTGGTGAAGTCCGGCCGCATCCGGCTGGGCGACGTGGTGGACTACACCGTCCCCACCGGCAACTTCGGCGACATTCTGGCCGGCTATTTTGCCAGGCAGATGGGCCTGCCTGTGGGCCGCCTGATCTGCGCCAGCAACGCCAACGACGTGCTCACCGAGTTCCTGACCACCGGCCGCTACGACAAGCGCCGCCCCTTCTATAAGACCACCTCCCCCTCCATGGATATCCTGGTGTCCAGCAATCTGGAGCGCCTGCTCTATCTGGTCAGCCAGGATGCCAGCTGCGTGGAGCGCCTGATGCGTGAGCTGAACACCCAGGGTTGGTATCAGGTCAGCGGCTGGATGCTGGAGCAGCTCCGTGCCGTCTTCGGCTGCGGCTGCTGCGACGATGCCGGCGCGGCGGAGGTCATCGGCCGGGTGTGGCGCGAGCACAAATACCTCTGCGACCCCCACACCGCCGTGGCCTGGGCCGTGGCGGAGAAGCACACCCGCGAGGGCGTTCCCATGGTGGTCCTGTCCACCGCCTCGCCCTACAAGTTCCCCGCCGCCGTGCTGCACGCCCTGGGCGAGGCATCCGGTGACGATGAGTTCGCCATGATGGAGCAGCTCCACGCCCTCACCGGCATGGACATCCCCAAAAATCTCCGCGGCCTGGAGGGCCGCCCCGTCCTCCATACCGACGTCATCGACAAGGACGCCATGCTGGACTATGTGCTGTCCGACGTGCTGAAATAAAAGAAAGGAACCGTTCCCTATGAATATCGTTTGTTTGGACATGGAGGGCGTCCTCGTCCCCGAGATCTGGATCGCCTTTGCCGAGGAAAGCGGCATTCCCGAGCTGCGCCGCACCACTCGCGATGAGCCGGATTATGACAAACTCATGCGCTGGCGCATCGATCTGCTGCGGCAGCGCGGCCTGAAGCTCAGCGCCATTCAGGAGACCATCTCCCGCATCGACCCCCTGCCGGGCGCCAAGGACTTCCTGGACGCGCTGCGTAAGGATACCCAGGTGGTCATCCTCAGCGACACCTTCGACCAGTTCGCCATGCCCCTCATGGCCAAGCTGGGCTATCCCACCCTGCTGTGCAACACCCTGGAGGTGGACGGCGAGGGCTACATCACCCGTCACCTTATGCGCTGTGAACACTCCAAGCTCACCACCGTCAAGGCCCTTCAGTCTATCGGCTACGACACCATCGCCAGCGGCGACAGCTATAACGATTTGGAGATGATCCTCCACAGCAAGGCCGGCTTTCTCTTCCGCGGTCCCGACAAGATCAAGCAGGACTACCCCGACCTGCCCGCCTTCGAGGACTACGGCGACCTGCTGGCCGCCATCCGCGCCGCCCTGTAACAGCGGTGCTGCGGTGAAAGACAAAGACAAAGACAAAGACAAAGACAAAGACAAAGACAAAGACAAAGACAAAGACA
>OBDA01000069.1_pt1 | contig 19660 bp, 20 predicted proteins | sample 1503151 | NCBI WGS metagenome assembly OBDA01 (sample SAMN01760947, study PRJEB22395) | human gut metagenome
CGCCGCCGGTGGCGCACCGTCTCGGCGTGCAGGAAGTCGAAGCCAGTATCGAAACGCTGCGTAATTACATCGACTGGACACCGTTCTTTATGACCTGGTCGCTGGCCGGGAAGTATCCGCGCATTCTGGAAGATGAAGTGGTGGGCGTTGAGGCGCAGCGTCTGTTTAAAGACGCCAATGACATGCTGGATAAATTAAGCGCCGAAAAAACGCTGAATCCACGTGGCGTGGTGGGGCTGTTCCCGGCAAACCGTGTGGGCGATGACATTGAAATCTACCGTGACGAAACGCGTACCCATGTGATCAACGTCAGCCACCATCTGCGTCAACAGACCGAAAAAACGGGATTCGCTAACTACTGTCTCGCTGACTTCGTTGCGCCGAAGCTTTCTGGTAAAGCAGATTATATCGGTGCATTTGCCGTGACTGGCGGGCTGGAAGAGGACGCGCTGGCTGATGCCTTTGAAGCGCAGCACGATGATTACAACAAAATCATGGTGAAAGCGCTTGCCGACCGTTTAGCCGAAGCCTTTGCGGAGTATCTCCATGAGCGTGTGCGTAAAGTCTACTGGGGCTATGCGCCGAACGAGAACCTCAGCAACGAAGAACTGATCCGCGAAAACTACCAGGGCATCCGCCCGGCACCAGGCTACCCGGCCTGCCCGGAACATACGGAAAAAGCCACCATCTGGGAGCTGCTGGAAGTGGAAAAACACACTGGCATGAAACTCACAGAATCTTTCGCCATGTGGCCTGGTGCATCGGTTTCGGGTTGGTACTTCAGCCACCCGGACAGCAAGTATTATGCGGTAGCGCAAATTCAGCGCGACCAGGTTGAAGACTATGCCCGCCGTAAAGGTATGAGCGTTACCGAAGTTGAGCGCTGGCTGGCACCGAATCTGGGGTATGACGCGGACTGATTCACAAATCTGTCACTTTTCCTTACAACAAACAGGGCGCTCAATGAGTGCCCTGTCTCTTTATTAATATGAAACACTTATACTGGAAACAGGCTGGAATAATCTTAGCCGGAAAAACGAATGTCAAAAGGCACAGTAAAGATGCCAGTCAGCGTGTTTCCGGTCCTTTGGTCATTCAATTGCTTCAGGAACATATAACGATAAGGAGAACCTGAACTCGTGTTAACGCTGCTTCACCTGCTTTCTGCCGTCGCCCTGCTGGTCTGGGGGACTCATATTGTTCGAACCGGCGTAATGCGCGTCTTCGGCGCGCGTTTGCGTACTGTCCTTAGCCGGAGCGTCGAAAAAAAGCCGCTCGCCTTTTGCGCGGGGATCGGCGTTACCGCACTGGTACAGAGCAGTAATGCCACCACCATGCTGGTGACCTCGTTTGTCGCTCAGGATCTGGTAGCCCTCGCACCGGCTCTGGTCATTGTGCTGGGTGCAGATGTCGGGACGGCGCTAATGGCGCGTATTCTCACCTTCGACTTATCCTGGCTGTCACCGTTACTTATTTTTATCGGCGTGATTTTTTTCCTCGGACGCAAACAGTCACGCGCCGGGCAACTGGGCCGCGTCGGTATTGGTCTTGGGCTGATTTTGCTGGCGCTGGAGTTGATTGTGCAGGCCGTAACGCCGATCACCCAGGCAAACGGCGTTCAGGTGATCTTTGCCTCGCTGACCGGCGATATTCTGCTGGATGCGCTGATTGGCGCGATGTTCGCCATTATCAGCTACTCCAGCCTTGCTGCTGTACTGCTGACCGCGACTCTGACCGCCGCAGGCATTATCTCCTTCCCCGTGGCGCTCTGTCTGGTGATTGGTGCTAACCTCGGTTCCGGTCTGCTGGCGATGCTCAACAACAGTGCCGCCAATGCCGCAGCCCGCCGTGTCGCGCTGGGTAGTCTGCTGTTTAAGCTGGTGGGTAGCCTGATTATCCTGCCGTTTGTCCATTTGCTGGCAGAGACAATGGGGAAGTTGTCATTGCCAAAAGCGGAACTGGTGATCTATTTCCACGTCTTCTACAACCTTGTACGTTGCCTGGTCATGCTGCCATTTGTTGACCCGATGGCACGGTTTTGCAAAACGATTATTCGCGATGAACCGGAACTGGATACCCAGCTACGGCCCAAACATCTGGATGTCAGCGCGCTGGATACGCCCACGCTTGCTCTGGCGAACGCCGCGCGCGAAACCCTGCGCATTGGCGACGCCATGGAACAGATGATGGAAGGGCTAAATAAAGTGATGCACGGCGAGCCACGGCAGGAGAAAGAGCTGCGTAAGCTGGCAGATGATATCAACGTTCTCTACACCGCCATTAAGCTGTATCTGGCGCGGATGCCAAAAGAAGAGTTGGCGGAGGAAGAGTCGCGCCGCTGGGCGGAGATCATCGAAATGTCGCTCAACCTTGAACAGGCCTCCGATATCGTCGAGCGCATGGGCAGCGAAATTGCCGATAAATCGCTGGCAGCACGGCGGGCATTTTCGCTTGATGGCTTGAAGGAACTGGATGCGCTCTATGAGCAATTGCTCAGTAATTTAAAACTGGCAATGTCGGTGTTCTTCTCTGGCGATGTCACCAGCGCTCGTCGTTTGCGTCGCAGCAAACATCGTTTTCGCATTCTTAATCGCCGCTATTCCCACGCCCACGTCGATCGCCTGCATCAGCAAAACGTGCAGAGCATTGAAACCAGTTCGCTACATTTAGGCTTACTGGGAGATATGCAGCGCCTGAACTCGCTGTTTTGTTCGGTGGCTTACAGTGTGCTGGAACAGCCGGATGAAGATGAAGGACGGGACGAGTATTAATATTGTGAATCCTGTAGGCCTGATAAGACGCGTCAAGCGTCGCATCAGGCACTATGAACAAGATGCCGGATCATGCATCCGGCAATTCACTTAAAAACGGTGACCAGCTTCTAGCGGCACCGCTTCTTCACCAGCCTTAAACACATAAGTGGTGTTCGGGCCACCCAGCGTAGCGTGACCTTTACTCACTGTGATCCAGTTACCTTCCGGTAGACCAATAATCGTCAGTTCTGGCGCGACGACCAGCAGTTCGCGAATACGCTGCTCACGGGTTTCACCTTTATGGCCTTCCGGCAGCGCGTTGGTGAAGTGCGGGTTGATTTGCAGCGGGAACAGATTTAGCGCATCGAAACCTTGCGGATCGACAATCGGCATATCGTTGGTGGTACGAATGGTTGGGCAAGCAAGGTTAGCGCCTGCGCTCCAGCCAATATACAGCGCACCACGTTTAACCACGTCAGTAATTGGTGCCAGCAGCCCGCGCTCGCGGCACTGTTTCAGCAACTGGAAAGTATTCCCGCCCCCGACAATCACGATCTCAGCATTTTCAATCGCGGCAACGGGATCGACAACGCTATGAATACCGGTGACAGAAACACCCAGCGGAGCGAGAACCGCAGCCGTTTTCGCTGTGTAATCATCCCAGGTCTGCGTTACGCCAGCGAAAGGGATAAACACCGCTGAGCGGCGACCCTGCAACTGTTCAGCAATTAGCGGCAGTGCATGTTCCAGCCAGGCTTTACCCGGCAGCGTCGAGTTACTCAATAAAAGCAGTTCCATTACTTCTCCGGTTAGTAAGAAATCACGGGAGGCATGCTACCACTGCGAATTTAACCACTTACTGACATGGCTCACGATGTCACGTATTGCACCGGGCGCTGAGACTGATGACAAACACAGCATTGCCTGATGCGCTACGCTTACCAGGCCTACCAGATAACTGCAATATATTGAATTTTCGAGATTATGTAGGCCGAATAAGGCTTCATTCCGCATCCGGCATAAACAATGTGTACTTTGCCACCAATTTGAGCGCCCCTTAAGGCGCTGATATTTTTTATCCTTCTCGTGCAAATTGTGTTGCTTCAGCAATCAGCCGCACATCCGGTCGCGAAGTTGCCGGGGCGACCAGCCAGCGACATGCAGAGTTGAGTAGCGCGATTAATCATGGGAAATTGCCTCTGCATGGGCGAGCAGGTATTGCTCTGCCTCACCGGACCATATCCCCTGATGACGCACCAGAATCGCCGCCAGTGCTTGATCCTGAATCTGCGTGAGTGACGTCAGCGGCAGGTATTTCCCGGTATACACCAGCTTTTTGCCGCCGCCGACGGCAGGTAATTCAAGCGTGGTTTCGCCCGCGGCATTCAGCCCAAGAATATGTGTTACCACTTTTGCGGCCTGCACTTTTTTCTCTTCGATCAGTTTGACCGCCGCGCGCATGTCGTCGGTATTGCCGCCTGACGTGCCCACGTAGTGGGTAAATGCATAATGCACATCGTAGAAATTAATTGGCGCGCTGAAATGTTTATCCTGCGGTCCGGCGAAGAAATTCAGGCAACCATCTGTCGCCAGCAAGGAAGAGGCGAGAGTCACCAGTCCTTCATTAGGCACAAAGACGAAAATATCATCGAAGCCGTGACCGCCACTCAGCGCCATTAGCGTATCAAATGCTGCATCGGCGGCATTGAGATAATGAATCAGTGTTTGCGGTTCTGATGGATAGTGCTTGCGCGCATAACTCAATTTATCGTTGTCGGTATCGGTAATGACGAGCAGCGACGGGTTAACGGGTCCATGTAGCGCATAATCAATCGCCAACAGTCCCATTGGTCCGGTGCCGCCGAGGATCAGCATGCGCCCTTGCGGGCGAATCCCCATCGTGTGGTTATAACTACCTTCCTGAAGATGATAGTTGGCGTTGAACGCGCCAATCACGCAGGAAAGCGGTTCAACCAGCGAGCCTTCAAAATAGGTTTCGCCGTCGTATGCCAGCAGGCAATCTTGTTCCATGACCTCGTTGGGAATAACCACATGCGTCGCTTCGCCGCCTACCCACGGGAAGGAGTAGCCGGGGCAATCCGGGCGGTCGGGGAGTTGCAGGTTGGCCTGAATCACATAACGCTGACCCGGCTGGAATTTGTGCTGCCACTTTTTACCCACGGCCAGAATATCGCCGCAAAATTCGTGGCCGATGATGATTGGGTTGGTCGCCACATCGTCGGGTACTTTTTTATGGTTTTCACCCAGATTGGCCTCTTTCCAGGAAGAGAGGCACAGGCTGTCAGTGACCACCGTTGCGAGGATTTCATCCTCCTGCATTTCAGGAAGGTCAAAGGTTTCCAGGCGTAAATCACGTTTACCATAAAGACGCAGAGCTGTTGTTTTCATAAACCACCTCATGTTGAGCGATGGCCCCGGCAGTCGTGCCGGGGCGAAGAATCAGGACAGGAAGCCCAGCGCATTACCGATAATCCCTAAGCCAAACAGGGCGAAAATCAGCCATACCGGGTTAATTTTTTTGTTGAGCAGACGAACCATAAGCAGCGTCAGACCGAGCGCCAGCAAACCAGGGCAAAGTTGGTCGAGAATGTTCTGCACGGTCATGGTGACGGTGGAGCCATCGGCGGCATGCGTTTGTGAAACCACCAACGGTACGTTGATTGACGTCCATTTGGTGACCAGCACGCCCATCACAAACAGTCCGAGAATCGACGCGCCTTCGGTGAGTTTTTGCAGCACATTCCCGCCCATATCGCTGACGATATTCACCCCTTTGCGAAAGCCGAGCTGTAGGCCATACCACTTCATCGCCAGACGCACCGCATTGAAAATAAAGAAAAACAAAAGCGGGCCGAGGATGTTGCCAGAAAGTGCCAGAGATGCGCCGAGCGCAGCGGTAATCGGGCGCAGCGTTCCCCAAACCAGTGGATCGCCAACCCCTGCCAATGGTCCCATCAGACCGACTTTGATGCCGTTAATGGTACCGTCATCAATTTCCGCGCCGTTGGCCCGCGCCTCTTCCATGGCGGCAGTGACGCCGATGACCGGGCCACATACGGCTGGCGTGGTATTGAAGAACACCAGGTGTCGCCTGAGCGCCGCAACCTGATCCTCTTTTAATGGGTAAAGTCGCTTGATGGCGGGGATCATGTCGTAGCAAAAGCCCAGCCCGTGAATACGTTCAAAGTTAAAGGACGCCTGTTGCAGGTTGGAGCGCAGAAACATGCTCACCAGATCGCTGCGTGTAATTTTTCTCTGTTCCATGATGGCTCCGTTAATCGTCAAGTTGGTCAAGGGCGGTGGAGGTGGTGGCCTGGGGTTGAGGTTCAGCTTTACGCCACTGTGGATTTAGCTGGATGTAGACCAGGGCCATGATCACGCCGACGCCACCGAACGCCAGCAGACTGAGATCGAGGTAGCCACCTGCGAGGAAACCGAGGAAAAAGAAAGGCATCAAATATTTCACGCCCATCATACGTAGCACCATGGCGTAACCGACCACCACGATAAAACCGCCAGCAATTTGCAGACCGCGCGTCACGAATTCCGGTATCGCGCTCAGCATATTGCTCACCATATCGGCGCTGACGAACAGTGAGACAATCAGTGCCGGAATAGCAACGCGCAGCGCCTGCACGCCAAGCGCGGAGACATGCAGAATATCGAGAGTGCGAAACCGTGCTTCTTCCGCTGCTTTATCCGCCGCGTGCTGGAACACTACGGTGATGGTACGGGCAAACACAGTCAGCACCTGGCCTGCCGCAGCCACAGGCAACGCGATGGCGATTCCGGTGGCGATGCTTTGCTGACCAACGATAACCAGAATGGCGGAGATTATGCTGGCGAGTGCAGAATCCGGAGATTGCGCCGCGCCGACGTTCATCCAGCCGAGAGCTATCAATTCCAGCGTACCACCGAGTATTATTCCGGTTTTTAAATCACCGAGAATTAAACCAATCACCGTACAGGCAATTAACGGGCGATGAGTCTGGAATTCATCCAGCACGCTGCCCATTCCGGCAATACAGGAAAAAAGAAATATAGCAATGATTTGTAGGGTACTTATTTCCATGATTTGTCACCTTTTAAGTGTCGTCATCCCTGCCTGTTAAAGCATATGTACACAGGCGCTATTATTTAATTTGCGATTAACTGTTCGTTTATTTTGTCGATAATATTGATTGAGGGATCTGACGCTACGACGCGTAAATCCAGTATGACACCAAGATTATTTAACTCATGAAATGCGTTAATATCATCATCATCTAATGAAACCGCTTTGGTTAACTGTTTTTTACCGGGCCGCCAGGCCATGCCGCCAATATTCAGGGTGCCTATAGATCCCCCCTGGCGAACCATCGCTAAGGCATCCTGTGGGCGAGTGAAAAGATAAAAAACGGTTTCGTCCTGATATTGCGGGTTGTGATAAACCGCGACGGCTTTTTCAATATTGACCACGTTAACCTTCATTCCCGGTGGCGCAGCCTGACGCAATAATGTCCGGCGCACTTCATCGTTATAAACTTCGTCATTGCAGATAATAATGCGCTGGGCGTTAGCCACTTTCGACCAGACGGTAGTGACCTGGCCGTGGATCAGACGGTCATCAATGCGGGCGAGCGTAATGTTCATCAGAAATCCTCCTCTGTCGTTGCCAGTTGTTTCCAGACAACGCAGGTTTGCTTTGCGATTTGCGTCAGGTGTTCACACAGTTCATCAACATTCATGCTGTCCTGGTTATCAACCAGTTCGAGCGCCAGCGGCAGAGAAAGGCCGCTGATTACCCGCAAACGAGGATTGCGCATCGCAAGCATCGCTGCCGCATTCCACGGGCTGCCGCACTGTAAATCCACGGCAATCAGCCACTCATCTTGATTGTGAATACTTACTAACTTTTCCAGCTTTGCTACGATGTCTCCGGCGTTCTCGCCGGGCACAAATTCAACGGCTTCAACATTGGCGTTGCCGTAAACCATCTGAACCGATTCCAGCATGGCGAAAGCTAATTTGCCGTGGGCACAAAAAATGGCGTTGACCATAAAGCCTCCTTAGCCGCGCGTTTTGCCGCCTGCAATGTTAGTGGTTACTCCGGTGATATAGCTGGCGCGTTCAGACAGCAGATAACAAACAAAATCAGCGACTTCTGCTAATCTTCCGGCGCGCCCAATAGGAATGGCGTTTTTGGTATAGCCTTCACGCAGCTGCTCGACGGTGATATTGCGCGTCCACGCCAGCGCCTCTTCATATTCCGGCGTGCGTAGCCCGGTTTTTTCCAGAATCCCGGGCGCGATACCGACCACACGGATACCGTGTTTACCCAGCTCTTTCGACCAGGAGCGCGTGAAGCTATTGAGCGCGGCTTTGGTAGCGGCGTAACAGCTTTGGCCTTCTGAGCCTTCCAGTCCACTTTCTGAGGAAACATTCACAATCACGCCATCATGTTGTTTGACCATCTGTCGCGCCACCGCCTGCGACATCAGAAAAACGCCTTTCTGGTTGATATTGACCATTTTTTCGAATGCAGCTTCGTTGAGTTCATACTGCCCGGCAGGCGCTTTCTCATCGACCAGCAGACGTGGGAAATTGACCCCGGCGTTATTGACCAGACCGTCGATGCGACCAAAACGCTGGATAATTTCCGCTACCGTATGATTTACCTCTTTGGCGCTGGAAATATCGGTCGGCCAAAACTGATAGCCTTTATGACCTTCATATTGACCATCGCCACCGTGAATATCTACCATCTGTACGTTTGCGCCTTGTGCTAATAATTCCTCTACAATCGCCAGACCAATACCGGATGCGCCGCCGGTGACGATAATGATTTTATCCTGCAAATTTAACCACGTTTGCATAACAGACTCCTGATTTTAGATAATAGGGACCCGCCGTAATTTTTATTACGGTAAACATCGGGAAGATTTTTATTTCAGTAATAGTTCAGCTGTGCTGCTATTCGTTACCAGACAATTAATATATTTTCCACGCAATGCACCAACAATTCCGCTGTATTTTTCTTCACTCATGGCAATGCCAATGGAATATCGTGCCTGCTTTAATTTATTCATTTCGATAGAGAGTGTTTTTTCGCTCATATTCGTTTCAACCATTGCGCCGTGAATATCAAAAAAGCGCGAGCAAATATCGCCAGCAACCTGGCGGGCATTCAGGTCGTCACTCTCTTCACCACCATAAAACGCATGCCAGTTAGCGCCGTCGCCGAATGGCCGGTGAGCCAATTCCCACCAGGGCGACATCCAGATTATCCCAGTAGGCAGAGATGGTTTTAAAGTGCTGAGACTGCATGATCCCATTACGAATTAATGGGTTATCCAGCAGAGCCGGAAAATCCGCGAGATGCGATTCCCCTTTCAGCTTCGCTGCCGCGCTGTAGGTTAATGTGTTTACATGATAGCGGCTTTCGAGTTTACCGGACGGTCCGCCAATAATTGGTACGCAGATTAACTGCCGTGATTGCCCCGCCTGCGGCAAGTTTTCAACCAGTGCGCTCACCGCGCGACCCCAGGAAAAACCGACAATATCGCCAGGCTCCAGCAAGCGATCCAGCAGTTGCGCGCCGTGTAACCCCATCATCGCCAGTTGAGTCTCTTCATCCTCATCATTTCCCGACACCACCACAACGTCTTTCAGGCCAAACTTTTGCTTCAGTTGCTGCTCCAGCCAGAGATTTTCGTTGTAGTCATAGTTGATGGCGATGGTGACAATTCCCTGATCGCGGCCTCGTTTAAGCAAGCGGCTGATGGTGGTGCGGTAAATACCCAGTTCGCGCGCGATTTGCGCCTGCGTCATATCCTGTTCGTAATAGAGTTGGGCAATCTTCACAATCAAACGGATATCGTCACTGTTTTCCATTGCCGCCTCCTGGTTCTGCACATTTGTGCAAATACGCTTTCTCACCGCTTGATCTGATATAACCCCATCATGATGGCCTTTCAAAGCGATTTTTCACTCTTTGCATGGGGAGAAATAGCGCTTTCTCTTGCACATTTGTTTCTCTGCGCAGTAGTCATCAGCACAGGTGTGCAGCGATTCGTAATATGTTGATTATCCTTATTTTGCCAGGCAAATTTGCATTGTACTTCCGGAGACACTTTTGTGATAAAAGGCGTGGCAGATCACATTTAATTTCGACGTTGCCGCATAACCCTGTTTTTCCCCGCTAAGAGGTACGGTATATTCCGCGTTTTACAGGAGAATTTATGCTGCCCGACTCATCAGTCCGTTTAAATAAATACATCAGCGAAAGCGGAATTTGCTCACGCCGCGAAGCGGATCGCTATATCGAGCAAGGCAATGTGTTCCTTAATGGCAAGCGAGCCACCATTGGCGATCAGGTGAAACCCGGCGACGTTGTGAAAGTAAACGGTCAGTTGATTGAACCTCGGGAAGCCGAAAATTTGGTACTTATCGCCCTGAACAAGCCCGTTGGTATTGTAAGCACCACCGAAGATGGCGAGCGCGATAACATTGTCGATTTCGTTAACCACAGCAAACGCGTGTTCCCGATTGGCCGCCTGGATAAAGACTCCCAGGGGCTGATTTTCCTCACCAATCACGGCGATCTGGTGAATAAGATCCTGCGTGCTGGCAATGATCATGAAAAAGAGTATTTGGTAACGGTCGATAAACCGATTACCGAGGAGTTTATTCGCGGCATGAGTGCGGGGGTGCCAATCCTCGGGACAGTGACCAAAAAGTGCAAAGTTAAAAAAGAAGCGCCGTTTGTCTTCCGCATTACCCTGGTGCAGGGGTTGAACCGTCAGATCCGTCGCATGTGCGAGCACTTTGGTTACGAAGTGAAAAAGCTGGAACGTACGCGCATTATGAACGTCAGCTTAAGCGGCATTCCGCTGGGGGAGTGGCGCGATTTAACCGACGATGAGTTAATCGACCTCTTTAAGCTCATCGAAAATTCCTCTTCCGAGGCAAAACCTAAAGCGAAGGCTAAACCGAAAACGGCGGGCATCAAACGTCCAGTCGTTAAGATGGAAAAAACGGCGGAAAAAGGCGGTCGCCCGGCGTCCAACGGTAAGCGTTTTACCTCGCCGGGGCGTAAAAAGAAGGGGCGCTAATCAGCGCCTGCCGCGCGTCGACGTATTTGCTGACCAGCTAAATGACGCTTCAGGATCCGGTTTATAAGCCTGCTTTTTCTTCAACTGGCGGGCTTTTTTCGCTTCAGCCTCACGCTCGACCATTAATTTATCGATGTACTCTTTCTTAATGCTGTTGGTTTCGGAGTTGGTCAGTACGCGACCATGCGCAATCCGCGCCCGATCCAGCAGTGTTTTAAGTTCACGTTGCTCGCGTTCAGTCATCTCTTTTTGGGTAATACGGGGGAGTGCCATGATGGTGCCCTCAGTGAGCCAGAGAGTTCAGTGTACGGGAATTCGTTTGCGAGCAGAACTGATAATATCCCTTTGTTCTCTTCTTAAATATTTATCTTTCTTGATAATTTACGATAAATACAGATACAAATTTAGCGAAAAGTTTTCCCCCTACAAACAACAGTAATTCATTAACTCTTTATTTTTCATTTGGTTAAAAATTTTTCTCAATTTTGGCACGCTTCTCGCAATAACACTTTTGCGTTGATACTGAATTTCAAAGGGGGTTAATCCCCCGTCGGCACACCAGGAACGGCCAGGCTGTTTTCCGGGCGTGTTCCGTCAGCCTTTGACGCCAATTATGGGTTCGATTCCCACATTCATTCCTGAAATGAATACTGGTTGTAACTTATTAAATAAAAAGTGAGGGATTGCGCAGTCAGCGATCCCCGATAACGTCGCCGATAAAGACGCCGGGTAACAGGCAAAAGGGAATTCCCCTGTCGCTTCGTGTCTGCTTCCGCGACGGCTGTTAAGCAAGGAATAGATAATGATTAAGAAAATAAACGTAAGAAAAGATCAGCTGGCATTACTCTCCAGAAATGGCGATTACTACAAAGTGCTGCATGCAGGCGAGCATATTTTACCCTGGTTAAATACGCCGGAAGTGTTGCTGATTACTCTGGATGGCAGCGAAGTTCCCGACGTGCTGGCGGATTATTTGCGCCGCTTTCAGCCTGATTGGGTGGAAAGATATTGCCTGGTGGCAGACATGTCGGAAACTGAAGCCGGGGCGTTGTATATGGACGGTATTTTGCTTGAGATCCTGCCGCCATCAACGCGCCGTTTATACTGGCGTGTAGAGGATGATTTGACGCTGGTGCGGATGAACACGCAGCAAGTCCAGGTACAAACGGAGGTGATGAATGCGGTATTGCAACCACGGCGCAAAGGGGCAGTTAAAGGCCGCGATGCAATACTAACGGTGCAAGTTCCGGCCTGGCACGTAGGCGTGCTGAAAATCGATGGTGAAACGCAGGCGCTGTTACCGCCGGGGCTGACCGCATACTGGAAAATAAATCATCTGGTTGAGGCTGAAGTTGTCGACACCCGCTTGCAGGTACTGGAAGTCAGCGGGCAAGAAATCTTAACGAAAGATAAGGTCAATCTGCGGATTAATCTCGCCGCTAACTGGCGCTACAGCGACGTGTTGCTGGCATTTAGTCAGTTAACGAAGCCGATTGATCATTTGTATCGGGAATTACAATTTGCCCTGCGTGAAGCGGTAGGTACGCGTACGCTGGATGAACTGCTGGAAGATAAACAGGTCATTGATGACGTTGTCAGCGAACAGGTGAAATCGCGCATGTTGCCATTTGGTATGGAGATTGCCTCATTAGGGGTGAAAGATATCGTCCTGCCTGGTGATATGAAAAATATCCTCGCGCAGCTGGTTGAGGCAGAGAAATCTGCGCAGGCGAATGTGATTCGCCGACGTGAAGAAACGGCAGCGACGCGCTCGTTACTGAACACCGCCAAAGTCATGGAGAACAATCCGGTAGCGTTGCGTTTAAAAGAGCTGGAAACGCTGGAGAGAGTGGCTGAGCGGATCGATAACATCTCTGTATTTGGCGGTCTGGATCAGGTTCTGCATGGGTTGGTTAATATCAAAGGGTGAGTAACATGCCATTAAATGGAGTCAGTGCTGCGATGCGCGAAAGGGTATCGCAGCAGTTAAAAGAAATTGAACGGCGGTATGATGTGAAAGTATTGTACGCCTGTGAATCAGGGAGTCGCGGTTGGGGATTTGCCTCGCCCGACAGCGACTACGATGTACGGTTTTTGTATGTTCACCCGCTGGAATGGTATCTGCGAGTAGAGTCACCGCGCGATGTTATCGAGCTGCCCATCGATGACGAGTTAGATGTTTCCGGTTGGGAGTGGCGTAAGGCGCTGGGATTATTGAAAGGCGCGAACCCGACGCTGATAGAATGGCTGGATTCTCCGGTGGTCTATCAACAAGATGAAGAAACGATAACGGCGCTTAAGGCAATGGTCCCAACGTGGTTTTCTCCGCTGCGTGCGCGCTGGCATTACTATTCGATGGCGCAGAAAAACTTCCGCGGATATTTGCAGGGCGATGAAGTTCGACTGAAAAAATACTTTTACGTGCTGCGCCCGCTGCTGGCCGTTCGTTGGGTTGAAGCGGGAAAAGGTGTACCGCCAATGCGTTTTTCCGAATTGCTGGCGGGAAGTGAGTTGGATGCGGCATTACGCGCAGAAATAGATGAATTGCTGGAGCGTAAACAGCGTGCGGGTGAAGCGGAATATGGACTGCGCCGTCCTTTGTTACATGCGTTTATTCGTGCGGAACTGGCGCGCGGGGAAATTCCTCCGCTGTTACCAGACAGCCGGGAAGGGGACGTTAAAGAACTGGATAGTTTACTGTACCAGACGGTAATGCGCCGGGCGTGAAGCCCGGCGTTATTTTACGGCTGATATTGCCAGCTACTGACTAAAGCGTACAAGTGGTTTGGGGAATAGCGCCAACTCTCCTTTAATTGCAGAAATTCGGCACAAAATTCGCTGCAAAACAGGCGTTCACGCTGTTCTTTATTACCGGTAATAATTCCAAGCGCGCCGCGCCAATCATATTTTTTGCCATCATGTTTATGGAAAAACGCTTCCACGTCCTGAAGGCTGGCCTGGAGCGGCAGCATATCCCACTTATCCGCTGGCAATGGCATTATCTTTCCGCGTACACCGCGATCGCGCAGTGATGCAGAGTAACAAAGGTAACTCTTTTCACCATGCTTAACGGCTAATTCACAGTGGGAATAACTACCGCGCGTGATTTTACGGGTAAGCCAGTCAGCCAGTCGGGCAATACCACGGTGCTCTGTTCGGCCCTTATAACAAGCGAGCCAGACAGTGGTTTTACTCATGCTTGCCAGCCTGTTGAATAATCGTAGTCGAGCACCGCCTGAATATCGTCCAGAGCTTCCACCGCCGCGATATGGTGCTGGGCATTGGCGAACAGGCGCATATCGTGATCCATTGTTACCGATTCAAACTGGGCGGCGATCTCGTTGGTTAACTCGATCAGACCGTTATTTTTAGTTTTCCACATTAACCCTGGAGGGATTTTTTTCTCCGCTCCCATTTTTGTGAGTGAGAGCTGTTGGATACGGCTGTTTGTATCACTGTGGAAGTGATGGTTGTTGATGATGATGTAATCGGTTGTGACGTAATCCCGTTTGGATTTTATTCTTCTTATTATATCCGCTTTTATTTCTGAAATAAATTTAAGCATTGAATCTGTATCAACTATCCATTCTCCTTTTTTTAGTTTGTGAAATCTATCTGGTGGTGGCGTAGAGATAAAGGATAAATCTTCACAGTTAATCCAAATTGGGATATTAGCTTTCGCATATGTCTGCCATTGCTGATCAGTTATTTCAACTAAATGTTCTACTTTAGGATAGTTGTAGTGTTCTGTATCGATCCAGTCCAGAACGATAAATGTTTCAGGATCAAAACAAGCATATTTTGTCATTTTTAATTACCATGATATTTTTACGAAGCCAGAGGCACCTTTTGTTCCGCTAGTATTGCCTAAATTTGTTAACTCATTATTTTTATATTGAAAAGGAGGTAAATAAGATCCCCCAGCTCCTCCAGAACCATAACCTGTTGCTGCTGTTGGCTTTGCCATTACTGCTTTTTTTCCACCATTACTTAGGTTTTCTGTAATAACAGTACCTGAAGCCCCTCCCTTTCCATATATAGAATTTTCACCATTCTTTCCAGGATAAAATTCTGCAGATGACGGTATTGCATTTGGTGGAGTACCTTTAGGATCGTCACTGAATTTTATATAAGGCTGCGTAGTGTTAGAGTGATAAATGTTATATCCTCCATGGCCACCTTTTGCAGTTAGATTAGAAAACGAAGAGTCTCCACCATCAAAGCTTTTTTGTGTTGTCTCTGTTTTATCATACGAATACTTTATTTGTGAAACAGGTGGATTGTTCCAAAAAGGACCTCCATTACCTCCAGCTCCGATCTTTACTGAAAAATGCTGGCCTGGTGCCACGTTTAAGTAATCAACAATCAATTCTCCTGCATTACCTCCGCAGGCTTCATAATGTGATGATTGTGCTCCTCCGGCCCCCCCACCTCCGCCGCCCATAATTTCCACAAATAATATTGTTACGCCCTCAGGAACTATAAATGTTCCATTTGTAGTATAAAAACTAGTGTGGGTATGATTAGCTGGAGCTGCAGTTTTTGCCTTATCCATTGCCGCCTTCACCGCGCTCGGTGTCGCCGCCTCCGTCGTACTGTTGCTATCCGTCGCGTTATTAAGCTTCACAATCCCTTTTTGCGACAGGGTGCCGTCTGGAACACCCGTAATCTGTCCCCATGGGTGAGTATGGTTTCCCGCAGCCTTACTATTCGCCAGGTCATATGCCGCCTTCACCGCGCTCGGTGTCGCCGCCTCCGTCGTACTGTTGCTATTGGTCGCGTTATTAAGTTTCACAATCCCTTTTTGTGTCAGGGTACCGTCAGGAATACTCGTAATCTGCCCCCAGGGGTGCGTATGACTACCCGCAGCCTTACTATTCGCCAGGTCATACGCCGCCTTCACTGCGCTCGGTGTCGCCGCCTCCGTCGTACTGTTGCTGTCTGTCGCGTTATTAAGCTTCACAATCCCTTTTTGTGTCAGCGTACCATCTGGTATATCAGTAATCTGACTCCAGGTATGACGATGATTTCGAGCCTCAATCATTGCCGCTTTCACCGCTTTTGGCGTAGCCGCTTTGGTTTCGTCATCACTGTCAGTGGCGTTACTCAACTGTGTAAAGCCTTTTTGCGTTAACGTAGCATCAGGATGATTAGTCGAACGCTCATGTTCATCCAGTTGTGAATCAACATAATCCCGTGTTGCCAGTACAATACTGGGGTCAACGGTGAGTGTTACCGCAGTCGTGTTGGAAACTTCCATAATCAGGCGAATGCAAACTTGCTTACCGCTGCCGCCGGGTAATAGTGGTTTATACGACTCCGGGAATTTACCGATAGCAATGAGTTCACCATCGGTATCAAAAACGCCGACTTCACGTACATACCAGCCGCCGATATTTTCGGGCAGCACGAGTTCCGCAATTAACCAGTTAGGGTTATTGGGTGCAACTGTTAATGTATTTAAATCACCGCGCCATACTTCATGGCGTAATTTAGTTTGGCTGACGGTGGGTTCATAATATTGTCCTCCGCTGTCACCAACAGCCATTTTTTGTAGATGAAGCTGTTTTTTATCCGCCAGAGCATTGGCAATTTTTGCCATTCCCCTGTCGGTGAGTAGAGTATAAAACTCATTGTCCATAATTACTCCGGGTAAATAGATGTAATTTCAAGGCTCCATTGCCCTGTTCCGTAATAAATCGATGTGTTGTGCTGTACTTCCCGTATCTGGAAAGGTAAAACCGTCGTCAGTTCACCACCATAAAGTGCACAGCCAATAACAGGAATAGCACTTTGGTTAATGATCCAGACGATTAATGCTTCCAGTTTTGAACGTGTGTTTTTATATTCATGAATGAGTTCTACCAAATCATTGAAAAGGTTTTCATCCAGGCCTTTATCCACCAGCGCTATATCCACCTTAAAAAAATAAGCCCTTCCCCCATATTCAAACCATTCTGAAATAGTTCCTGGTAATGAGAGTATTTCCAGCACCCGCCGCACCGCCCAAATTGTTCCTTTATATTTATGCAGTTCAATGGCTTGTTTAATTAACTCGCGTTTCTCCCGCTCATCGGTGGTAAATAACCAACCTTCCAGCCCCTGAACGTGAAATTGTTCTGCAAGGGCTGGTAATGCCGAAGCATCAACCTGGTCGATCAGATAAACCATCAACGCCGTCAGATCGAGTTGGGCAAAACGCTCGGCGGCGATATTTGCCAGAATCGAAAAACGCTCATCGCTGGCAAGCGGCGGCGGTGGCAGCAATTTATCCATCGCTGACTCCGGCAATCGTGACGTCTATTGCGGTGCATTCCGCCCACTCATGCGCCTGCAAAATACGTTTTGTAGGCATATTCAGCGCAACGTCATAGACGCCATCGACCTGTAACACTTTGATTATCTGGTTTGGCACAATGTCCTGCCCCAGATGTTTCTGCCGCTGTTGCGTCCAGAGGCTAATCGCTTTACGCGCTGCAGCCAGCGTTGTCTCCTGATCGGCGGTGGTAAACAGCGTTAGCTGCGCACGGATCTCATATGGCACTCGAAGAGCGCATTTCGCACTCACTTTGTCGGTCAGCGGACGTTTTTTCTCCTTGCTAACCTCCTGTTCAATTTGCGCGAGCAGTTCTATTCCCGGCAGTCCGTTCAGAGTTAGCGGGTAGATCTCCACGCAGCCTTCTGGCAATCCCTCGTCCGGCCCCAGTACTGCAACGTCAATAATCGACTGGCTAACAGAAAGCGTATGAAAGCGGTAGGCACCATAGCTGCCCGCATTACTAAAGCTTTCTGGTGCCAGTTGGATACGCTGGCGCAATGCGTCATCGCTCTCTTCACCGCAGCCGCCCGTTGACGCAGTCAGGTTGGTTACGTTGATGTCATAATGACCAATCCTGTCGACCAGTGCGCTAATTTGTGCAGGCTGCCAGCCGTTACCCTGTTCACCTGCTGCGAGGCTGGTGGCAGGAACGGCGATATGCAAACTCCTGGCCGGAAGCAGAACATCTTCATCGGTGGCGAACATCACGCTATCAGAGGCACTGGCCCGCGTTCCCTGGGGAATCAGGATATTGCTGGTATACGCGCTGACGACCGAAAACTGCAACGTCGTTTTTGCCGGCTGCGCAGGCAAACGGTGAACGCCCACCAACTCCCCTAAATAATCCAGCATTGGCGCGCGGGAATACGCGACCAGGTTCTGTTTCGCCGCTTCCTGAATGGCGATGCGTACAAGGTTTTCACGATAGGCAAACAGGTCGATGAGCAACCGCTCAGCCTGTGCCGGATAGAGTTTTTTACCGCTGGCATCTTCGTATTGCGCAATCATCTCACTGGTAATTTGCGCAGGATCGCGGTCAATAAAATTGGGTTCGGCTATCGCCATAACACCTCCGTTGAGTTGATAACGCCGTCAGCGGCGCGCCATTGCACACGTAACGTCAGATGTTCGCCGTCGATTACTGGTGTCACCTTCAGCAACCGACAGCGCGGCTCCCACTGGCGGATGGCTTCCACCGACTCCCGTACCACATGCGGAATTGCCCGCTCGATGGGGTAATCGATGTAGTGCCACAAGTTGCTGCCAAACAGCGGTCTGTGGGGATCACTGCCGCGCGGTGTGCGCAGAATGATGTGTATTGCCTGGTGAATATCATCCAGTCCGCAGACGTATTCTTCAGGCCGCTGCAAGGCCGGTTGCCAGTGCAGCGTTGAGGGTCGTGTTTTTGTGTTCATGAGGGTATTTTCGCCCTGAACGGGCTGTGGCGATATTAAAGCGATTTAGAAAACTGATTGATTAAAAAGAGAAAACCCGCCATCAGGCGGGTTAAACGTCAGTGTGTATGGTGGTTGGAGTTGCCACCGCTGTCCTGCAATGCGCCGCTGGCCTGAACGTTGCCGATCACGTTGACATTGCCAGTTATCGTGGCGGCGTTACCGATGCCTCCACTTCCTGCCATCCCGCCAAGCCAGGTGAGTTTTTTCATTACCGTGACATTGCCAGTAAAGGTGCTCATGGGCGCATCTACCGTCACTGCTGCCGCTTTAACATCGACCTTAGTGGCGTCGATGCTGACATCGGTCGCTTTAATATCGACGGTATCGGAAGTCACGGTGACCTGTTGGGCTTTAATCTCAACGTTGGGTGATGTCAGGCGGGTACTGTCGATAACCTCAATCACGATTTTCTCGATACCGCCGTTAATCGTCAGCTGGTGGGTGCTGCGGTCATATTCAAACGCTGCGCCATCAGAAAACTGGACGTAACGTTTATCGCGCGAGGCCACAGGCGCGGTGTCAACCGTAGAATAAACTGCGCCCAGCACCACGCCATCTTCACCGTTATTGTCCAGCAGAACTTCCACTTGCTCGCCCATATCCGGTAGCCAGTAGTCTTTATTGTCCTGGGAATTGCGTTGAAGTACCGCAAGCCAGTTGCTCTTCAGATTGTCACACTCCGGAAGCGTGACTCGCACCCGAACGCTGGTTTCGTCAATATCGCTGATAATCCCCGTTTGACGGGTTACTCCTTTCATATTTCCTCCTTACTGGCTGGTCGCTGGCCCGCGTGACACGTCGATTTCAGTGGTATAGCCGCTGCGCACAAAACTGTGAGTCGATTTATCAATCAGCCACTGACCGGAAAGCACGCCAAAATCGGTCAGTTCAATTTTATTGCCCGCCGTCAGTTCCGGGCAGCCCATCATCCTGAGCGTTCCGGTTTGTTGATATTCGTTGTGGCTGTCGAGCGCGGCGTTGGCCTTTGCCTGTGCCGCGCCAACGTCCGGCGCCCGA
>OBDA01000131.1_pt1 | contig 14647 bp, 16 predicted proteins | sample 1503151 | NCBI WGS metagenome assembly OBDA01 (sample SAMN01760947, study PRJEB22395) | human gut metagenome
GAAAAACGCCTGCCGTGGCTGAAGCAAGCGGCCGCGTCAGCCTCCGCGCCGGTGAACGTACACGCAGTCCTTTTGACCGACAGTGATGACCGCTGCACCCCGCCCGCGAGTACACACCGCCAAATTCGCACTTGCCTGCCCCGCGCCAAGGGATTCTTAAACCGTAGGTTTGAGTGGTTTTCTTTGGTAGCTTTCTTTTGACAACAAAAGAAAGTTACTCGTGCCGGAGCACGAAACTCCCCATCCCGCGCCCGCAGGCGCAACACCTGCTCGCCGCCGGGGCGGCGAAACCCGCGCAAGCGCAAAAAAAGAGACGGCCTTCGCCGTCTCTTTTTGTATCTCATCAGTTGTCCGTGCGGTTCCGCCACTCCAGCTCCTGCTCCAGCTCGAATTTCAGCTTCTTGTTCTCCTCCACCAGCGTGTCGTAGTGGGTGCCCTGCACGTAGTACTTCACGAACGCAAACGTGGCCTCGTTGAACTCCTCCTCCGTGTACTCCGGCAGCAGGGAGCCGTTCTTCCGGCGCAGACCGGTGACCTCGATCACCACCAGCCGGCGGTGCTCCTCGGACAGCTGAAACAGCTTCAGCTGCTCGGGGATCTCCAGCTCCAGATCGCAGCGCTCGTTGACGATCTCCAGCAGACGGCGCTGCTCCGGCTTGGCGGACACGATGACTCCGTGCTCGGCAAACAGCCGCTTCAGATAGCTGGCGGAGACCTCCTCCCGGGTAATGGTGCCCTTGCCGATGCCGGTGAGCATGGTGTTGGACAGGTTCAGGCTCACATAGACCTCACTGCCGGTCTTCGGGTATTTCATGGACGTACCTCCTGATGTTCCGTTTTATTCGCCTCGCGGGCGTGGCTTCGTTCTGCGTATACCGTACCACATTCTATAAGAAATTGCAACTATTATATGATAAAAACACGGTATTTTTCTCAAAAATACATGGTTTTCATCATCCCAAACGTACCAAACATTTTATACGCGCCCCCAGCCGTCCCGGCAAACTTTCCCTATTCAAACGCCTCGCGATGTGATACAATGTTGCCATAGCACAGTGCGGGCAGGCACACCTGCCCAACACGATAAGGACAAGGGGGCTCTGCCATGAACATCCAGCGCGCCTATGTGGAGATCACCAACCTCTGCAACCTCCACTGCGACTTCTGCGCCGGCCACCACCGGCCGCTGATGGCCATGCGTACCGACGACTTTGCGGTGGCGGCCAAAAAGCTGCGTGCTGTCACGCAGTATATCTACCTCCACGTTATGGGCGAGCCGCTGCTCCACCCGGAGCTGGGGAAAATTTTGGATACCTGCGCCCAGCTGGACTTCCGTGTCTGCATCACCACCAACGGCACGCTCCTGCCCAAAAAGTTGGATATCCTGCTTGCCTGCCCCGCCCTGCATAAGGTAGCCGTCTCTCTCCATTCCTTCGAGGGCAACCACCTGAACGTGCCCCTGGAGGACTACGTCACCGGCTGTCTCCGCAGCTGCCAGAAGCTGGCCGCCGCTGGGGTCAACTGCACCCTGCGCCTGTGGAACAGCGGCATGCCCCAGGCCCTGAACCCGGAGATCGAGCGCATCCTGGGCGAGCTCACCGGGCAGAATACCGCCCACCTCCCCGAGGATATGCTCCACAACCGCCGCTTGGCCCCCCGCATCTACATACAGAAGGACGAGCACTTCTACTGGCCCGGCGACGAGAACAACGACTGCCCCGACGACACCCAGTACTGCTACGGCCTGCGCCGCCAGCTGGGCGTGCTGTGCGACGGCACCGTGATCCCCTGCTGTCTGGACAGCGAGGGCCGGCTGGCCCTGGGCAACATTTTCCACCAGAGCCTGGACTACATTCTCAACACGCCCCGGGCCCAGCGCATCCGCCGCGGCTTTGACTGCCGTGAGCCCGCCGAGGCCCTCTGCCGCCGCTGCCACTACGCCTCCCGCTTTAATATACCTTTACCACAGAGCAACAAAAAGTAACGATCAGACAACAGCATTTGAAAATAAATGGCAAACAAGAGTAACAAAAACAGCAACCAAAGCTCCCAAAAAATACCGGTCCCGCTGGCCTCTCTGCCGGCAGTCCTGCTGCCCTGGTACGACCGGGAAAAACGTTCTCTCCCTTGGCGAGATATCGTTACGCCTTATCGCACCTGGGTGTCGGAGATCATGCTCCAGCAGACGCGGGTACAGGCGGTACTGCCCTATTTTGAACGGTTTATGTCCGCCGCGCCGGACGTGCCCGCCCTGGCGGAATTAGCGGAAGACCGCTTGCTCTCCCTGTGGCAGGGCTTGGGCTATTACAGCCGCGCCCGCAGCCTGCAGCGCTCCGCCCGTGTCATGGTGGACCAATACGGCGGCTGTCTCCCCGACACGTACAGCGAGCTGATACAGCTTCCCGGAATCGGCGACTATACGGCGGGCGCGATACTCTCCATCGCCTTTAATAAAGCCGTTCCTGCCGTTGACGGCAACGTACTGCGTATCGCGGCGCGGCTGACCGCCTGCGGCGATAACGTCCTTGACCCGCGGACACGCCAGCACGTCCGCGATGCGCTGGCGGCCGTCATGCCCACCGACCGCCCCGGCGATTTTAACCAGGCCATGATGGACCTGGGTGCCGCAGTCTGCTTGCCAAAAAATCCCAACTGCGAAAGCTGTCCCGCCGCAAGCCTTTGTGCCGCAAAGGCTGCGGGGCTTCAGTCCCGGCTACCGGTGCGGGAAAAAAATACCGCCAAGCCGGAAAAGGACCTGACGGTCTTTCTGCTGACCACCCCCGATGGCCGCACAGCCCTGCGCCGCCGCCCGGAAACGGGCCTGCTCTCCGGCCTGTGGGAGTTTCCCAACACCGCGGGCGAGTTGACGGAATCCCTTGCGGCACAACAGCTTCTGGGCTGGGGACTCACGCCGCTTTCCTGGGAGAAGCGCTTTTCGGACAGGCATATCTTTACCCATCTCCGCTGGAATATGACGGTATTTCGCTTAACCGTCGCTGGCGACGGCCCTCCGGACTGGGTCTGGGCATCTGATGACCGGGATCTCTACCCCATGCCCACCGCCTTCAAAAAGTTGGAAAACAAATAAAATCGTATGCAAATAAAGGAGAAACAGGGATGGCACAGTTGTATTTTAAGTTCGGCGCCATGGGCTCCAGCAAGACGGCCAACGCGCTGATGGCGCGGTTCAACTATGAGGAGCGCGGCCAGGAAACGCTGCTGGTAAAGCCCCGTCTGGACACCCGCGACGGCGACCACATGGTCTATTCCCGCATCGGCCTGAAGCACCCCTGCATCTACTTCGATGAGATGCGCGAAATGTCGGAAACAGAACTGCAGACCTATGCCTGCATTATCATCGACGAAGCCCAGTTTCTGACAAAAGATGAGGTCTATTACCTCGTCCACCTCGTCGATGACTGCAGCATCCCCGTCATCTGCTACGGTCTCCGCGCCGATTTCAAGGGCGATCTGTTCCCCGGCAGCTACCATCTGCTGGTGCTGGCGGACAAGCTGGAGGAGGTCAAAACTATCTGTTGGTGCGGCAAAAAAGCGGCCTTTAACGCCCGTTTCGACGAAAACGGCCATGTGGTAAAGGAGGGCGCACAGGTGGTGCTGGGTGCCAACGACAAGTATATCGGTCTGTGCCGCCGCCACTGGATGGCTGGCGACCTGGGCCCGGATTTTGACATCCACAAGGTATGATCTGCACCTTATGTCCCCGTAACTGCGGGGCAGAGCGCACTGCGGAGCACGGCAGCGGATTCTGCGGTATGCCCGCCGGACTGCGGGTGGCACGGGCCATGCTGCACCAGTGGGAGGAGCCGCCCATCTCCGGCACGAATGGCGCGGGAACGGTGTTTTTCTCCGGCTGTACCCTGCGGTGCTGCTACTGTCAGAATGGCAGCATTTCCGCCGGTGGTCAGGGAAAGGATATCTCCACGGCGCGGCTGCGGGAGATATTCGACGAGCTGATCTCCCGGGGCGCACACAACATCGAGCTGGTGACGCCCACACACTTTCTGCCGTGGATACTGCCGGCCCTGGAGCCAAAGCTTCCGGTACCGGTGGTGTACAACTGCGGTGGGTATGAAAAGGTCGATACGCTGCGGCAGCTGGAAGGAAAGGTAGACATATATCTACCGGACCTGAAATATGCCGACGGCGCGCTGGCTAAGGCACTCTCCGGGGCGGAGGACTACTTTCCCACGGCCTGCGAAGCCATACGGGAGATGTTTCGCCAGGTGGGACGGCCGGTGTACGACGAGAACGGGCTGATGAAACAGGGTGTGATCCTGCGGCACCTGGTACTGCCGGGGTATCTGAACAACACCCGGCAAGTGCTGGACTGGATCGCGGAGACCTTCGCGCCCGGCGACGTGGTGGTGTCGCTGATGAGCCAGTATACGCCGCCGGCTGGCATGACGGGCCGGCTGGCGCGGCGGGTGACGGCGGCGGAGTACCGGGCGGCAGTGACCTATATGCGGAACTGCGGCATTGAGGACGGCTTCGTGCAGGAACGGACCTCCGCCGAGGAGGCCTACACGCCGGCCTTTGACGGAACAGGGGTATAAACGCAAAAAAAGAAAGCCCTTTCGGGCTTTCTTTTTTTGCTGTTATCGGGCCTGGGCGCGGTCATAAGAGACCACCACGCGGCGGTTGGGCTCAGTACCCACGGAGTAGGTGGTGACACCGGGGACATCCTGCAGGGCGGCGTGGATCACATGGCGCTCGTAGGCATTCATGGGCTCCAGGGTCACGCTACGGCGGTACTTCTGTACCTTGGTCGCCACCTTGCGGGCCAGGCTCTCCAGACTCTGCTCACGGCGGGCACGGTAGTTCTCGGCATCCATCTGGACGCGAACACGCTTGCTGTCGCTGCCGGTGTTGATGGCATAATTGGTCAGCTGCTGGATGGCATCCAGCGTCTCGCCGCGATGGCCGATCAGCTGACCCAGACGCTCGCCCACCAGAATGACCTTGTAGCGGCCCTTCTCCACCTCGTAGACCTTGACCTCGGCGGCACTGTCCATATGCTGGAGCAGACCGGAGACGAAGGCGATGATACGCTTGGCATTATCGTCATCACACTCGGGCAGGTCGATGGCCGGGACCACAGGGGCGGGACGCTCCTTCTTTTCGGGGCGGGGACGGTCGCTGCGGTCGGGACGGCTCTGACGGTCCTGACGGGGCTTGTCAGCCTTTGGCGCCGCCGGTTTAGCGGGGACGGCGGGCTTGGGCTCCGCTTTGGGGGCGGCAGGGGTCTCGGGGATGATCTTCACCTCGGCGGGGGCGGCAACGTCTGCCTCCTCGGGACCATAGGTGATACGGATACGGGCGGGGGTGGCGCCGATGCCCAGGAAACCGGTCTTGGCACGCTCCAGAATGGAGACAGACACGTCATCGCGGTCCATACCCAGCTGCTCAAGGCCTTTACGCAGCGCCTCGTCCTCAGTCTTGCCCGTTACGTCGATATAACTCATAGACAAAACTCCTTATTCGTCGTAGTGTTCCTCGCGGTAGGCACGGCCCCGTGCGTAGGGACGGTTGCCCACCTTGCCGGCTTCCGTGGTGCTCTCGCCGGTCTTTTTCTTTTTGGGTTGGGGCTGGGGCTTCTTGCCTCCCTTGGACTGGGCCTGCTGCTCCAGCTGACGGTTGTAATTCTCGCGGGCAGCCTGCATTTTAGCGTAGCGGGCCTCGCGCTTCTGGCGCTCCTTGTCGGTCTCCTCGCGGTCCAGCACCTTAGAGAAGTGCTTGTTCAGCACCTGCTCCTGAATGCAGGAGAAGGCGGCGTTGGCGATCCAGTAGACGCACAGGGCGGCGGGGAGGATGTAGCCCATCCACACCGTCATCAGGGGCATCATGTAGAGCATCGCCTTGGAGGAGCCGTTCATGTTGCTGTTGCCGTTGGTCTTCATGGAGATGCGGGTCATCAGGAACTGCAGCGCGGCGGAGATCAGCGGCATGAGCATGATACCGATGACGGGCCAGCCGCCGGAGGGGAACTGGCTGAACAGATCCTTGGGCACGGCGGACAGGTCCATGCTGAGGAAGGTGTAGTTCAGGTCGATGAGGCCGTCGAATTTACCCTCGAAGCTGGACCAGTTATCGTGGATGAACTTGGCCAGATAGATCTGGTCATAAGCAGAGGCCTGACCACTGGCGCCGGACACATATCCCAGGGACACCGCCAGCTCGGTGATCTTGGCGATGACCTCGTTGGACAGGGACATGAAGTAGCGCAGAGGTGTGCGGATGATGTAGTACAGGGCGATCAGGATGGGGAAGGGCAGGAAGGACCACAGGCACCCGGACATGGGGTTGACGCCCTCGCGGGCATAGAGGTCCGCGATCTCCTGCTGCTGCCTCTCCTTGTTGTTGGCGTATTTCTTCTGGATCTCCTGCACCTTGCTGTTCATGCGGCCCATGCGGAGCATACTCTTCTTGCTCTTGAGCTGGAAGGGAAGCAGCACCAGCTTGACGATCAGGGTGAAGAGGATCAGAGCGACGCCGTAAGAGCCCGTCCAGGTATAGAACAGGCGGGTGAGCCACGCGAACGGCACACAGATGTAATAGCCGAGTTGTGCGAACATAGGCTTTTATTCCTCCGTAGTTTTTTGAGGGGGTTGGTTCAGGGCACCGGATCATACCAGCCGCCCTTATGATGGTGGAAGGGATGGCACCGCATAAGACGCTTGAAGGCCAGCCAGCCGCCCTTGGCCGCACCGTATTTCTCGACCGCCTCAAGGGCGTACTGCGAGCAGGTGGGGATATAGCGGCAGCGGGGCGGGAACAGGGGCGAGACGGCCCGGCGATAAAAGCGGATGGCGGAGAGAAGAAGTCTTTTCATACATCCTCCCGCAGCAATCCCAGCTCTGCAAGGCAGCGGAGGTATTGCTTTTCCAGCTTGTGATAGGGCAGCTCGGCGGCACGGACACGGCCCACCATGATAATATCCCAGCCGGGGAGCATATCGGCCCTGTGCAGGCGATAGAGCTCACGAAACCGGCGGCGGACACGGTTGCGGACCACGGCGTGGCCCAGCTTGGTGGAGACGGTGACGCCCAGGCGGCTCATTCCCTGTCTGTTCTTCAGGCAGTAGACCACCACGCCGCCGGAGACGGCGGACCGGCCCCTGCGGTAAATGCGGCGGAAGTCGCTGTTTTGCTTCACCGTTACTCTTGCGTCCATGTGTTCCCTCGCTATACTGGTTTTGCCTCGCCAGATACACCGATAGGGACGGGGATCTCGATCCTCCGTCCCTCAGGGCTTATCTGTATGTGCGATGCACCTTCCGTGACCTCAATGGGTCAGACGGGCACGACCCTTGGCACGACGACGGGCCAGAACCTTGCGGCCGTTGCGGGTGGCCATTCTCTTGCGGAAGCCGTGCTCCTTGGAGCGCTGACGCTTCTTGGGCTGATAGGTACGGAACATTGCATGACACCTCCATTTTTAAGATTATCCGGCGGGACAACAAGGCCCCGCGCTTACTCGACAGCGGTGAGATATTCACCGCCGCAGTAAACATTTCCACGCCTGTTGCACATCTGCGTGCAACCACGCGGAGTATATTATACAGATACAGGGGGGCACTGTCAACAAAAATTTACCCACAAGCGCCCGGTTTTGCGGGAAAAACAGGGAAAAAGCCGGCAGTTTATATTTAGAATAGGTGTAGACTTCCGGCGTGTTTTCTGCTATAATGTAGTGGGATATTTTGCGGCGGTACACCCCCCGCCATTTTACTGCGGAGGAAAACAGACAGCCTCCGCCGAAAGGGGAGCTTTTGCTTGAATTCCATGAAAGACCTGTGGGACAGCGTGCTCAAGCGGCTGAGCCATGAGCTGTCCGAAACCACCATCAACACCTGGTTCGACGAGGTAACGGTGGTGACAATGGAGGACTCGGCCTTCGTGCTCCATTGCAGCAATACCTTTAAAAAAAGCACCATCGAGGCCAGGTTCCTGCCCCATATCAAGGCGGCGCTGCGGGACCTGTTCTCCACGGACCTGGAGGTAAAAATTCTGGACGATCAGCAGCTGGCGGCTTACCACGGTGTGGCGCCGGACAGGCCGGGCGATCTGTCAGAGTCGGAGGCCTTCACCTTTGAGACGTATGTGGTGGGACCCCAGAACAAGCTGGCCTTTGCCGCCGCCAAGGCGGTGACCGAGAAGCCCGGCGAGAACTACAACCCGCTGTTTATCTACGGTGACAGCGGACTGGGCAAGACGCACCTGCTGTACGCTATCGCCAACGCCCTGCGTAAAAAGCGGCCAGAGGCACGGATCGTCTATGTGAAGGGCGACGACTTCACCAATGAGCTGATCGCCTCCATCCGGGAAAACCGCAACGCGGAATTCCGGGAAAAGTACCGGCAGACGGATATCCTGCTGATGGACGATATCCAATTCATCGCCGGCAAGATACAGACCCAGGAGGAGTTCTTCCATACCTTCAACACCCTGTATGAGTCCGGCCGGCAGATCGTGCTGACGTCGGACCGGCCGCCCAAGGAGATCACCCAGCTGGAGGACCGCCTGCGGACCCGGTTCGAGTGGGGCCTGATGGTGGATGTGGCGCCGCCGGACTTTGAAACACGGTTCGCCATCGTGCAGAATAAGGCTGCCATGCTGGGCGTGAAGCTGCCCAACGAGGTGACGGACTACATCGCGGAGAACATCACCTCCAACGTGCGGCAGATCGAGGGCACGCTGAATAAGATACTGGCCTATCGGGATCTGCTGGACGACCAGGTCAACGAGGAGACCGTCAGCCGGGCCATCCGTGATATGCTGAAGAAGAGCAACGACTTTGCCCCCACCCCCAGCATCATCGTGGGATACATATGCAGCTACTTCCACGTGGACGAGGAAACGCTGCGGGGACAGAGCCGCAGCCGCGATGTGGTGGCCGCGCGGCAGATCGCCATGTATCTCATCCGCCGTATGACCTCCATGAGCCTGAACGACATCGGCAAGGAGTTCGGCGACAGGGACCACTCCACTATCCTGCACTCTCTGGACAAGGTGGAGAGCACGATGCGCTCCGACCCCGCCTTTGCTGAAAAGGTGAAGGAGATCACCACCAACATCAACAGCAAAAAGTGAGAAATCGCAGGTGATGGCGAGACAAAATGAAAGGACAAGGTTTTCCCCATTTCCTGTGTAATCCACGTGGAAAATCTGTGTAACATCCGCATCACACATACAACTGTGGGAAACCCGGCGTATTTTCCATAACGGTATGTCTATAAAAAAACCGATAACAGCGCGGGATAAACATGGATGTCCACATAAAATTTCCCTACTAATAAGACTACTGAAATAAAAGATTAGTTTATGATTTGATTTAGAAAAATAGAACCGCTTTTTTGCGTAGGGCTGATCTTTCAGACAGCGCAGGCGGCAATGACTTTCGGAAAGCGAGGAACGACGGATATGGTGAGATTTTCCTGTGAAAAGGCACTGGTACAACAGGCGGTGGCCGCGGTGTCTCGGGCGGTGGCGGCTAAAAGCTCCATCCCGGCGCTGGAGGGTATCCTGCTGGAGTGCGGCGAGGGACTGCGGCTGTCCGGCTATAATATGCAGACCGGCATACGCACCACGGTAGAGGCCGCAGTGTCCGAGGCAGGGCACATCGTGCTGAACGCCAGACTGTTCGGCGAGATGATCCGCCGCCTGCCGGATGATATGGTGACCTTTGAGGCAGACGACAAGTTCAACGTGAAGCTGAACTGCGGCGATGCCAGCTTCGAGCTTCCCGGCCTCAGCGCCGACGACTATCCGGAGCTGCCGGAGGTGGACGACCAGTTCTCCGTCACACTGGAGCAGCGGACGCTGAAGGCCATGATCAACCAGACCAGCTTTGCTGTTTCCGTCAATGAGGCCCGTCCCATCCACACCGGCGCCCTGTTTGAGATCAGCGACAAGGGACTGACCATGGTGGCGGTGGACGGCTTCCGTCTGGCACTGCGCCGCGAACCGCTGGAGCACATCGACGGCGGGGCCTTCAAGTTCGTGGCCCCCGGCGCCGCCCTGAATGAGGTAGAGAAAATATGCGCCGACACCGACGACATGGTGACGGTGACCCAGGGCAAGCGCCATCTGATGTTCGAGGCCGGGGCTACCCAGCTGATATGCCGCCGGTTGGAGGGTGAATTCCTGGACTACAAGAATGCCATACCTACCACCAACCCCATCTGCATCGAGGTGGACAACAAGACGATGATCGAAAGCCTGGACCGCGTCAGCGTGGTCATCAGTGAGAAGCTGAAAAGTCCGGTACGCTGCCTGTTCAGCCAGGACCGGGTGTATATGTCTGCCCGTACCGGAAACGGCGAAGCCCGGGATATCTGCCCCGTCCGCGGCGACGGACAGGAGCTGGAGATCGGCTTCAACAACCGCTATCTCATGGATGCCCTGCGCTATGCCCCGGCGGACACGGTGAAAATGCAGCTGAACACCGGTATTTCGCCCTGTATTATCACGCCCGTAGATGACAGTGACAACTTTCTTTATATGGTGCTGCCGGTGCGCCTGAAGGCGCAATAAAGGCACATCTCTTGTGCCCTGCCATCGTTACACCTCCTCGACATACACCCGGTACGCCGTCGTTGGTTTGCCATCGGCAGAACGCAGGAGCTGCACCTTTATCGAACTGTGCGCGCTTTTTATTGAAGAAAAAAACGGCATATTATATCTATGAACGAGGTTCATTATTATGGAGACTATCACCATCACAACGGAATATATCAAATTGCAGGATCTGCTGAAGTTTGCCGCGGCGGTAGAGACCGGCGGCGAGGCCAAACTCGTCATCCAGGAGGGTGACGTGACGGTAAACGGCGAGGTGTGCACCATGCGTGGCAAGAAGATCCGACCCGGCGACGTGGTGGCCTTCAACGGGCAGACGCTGACGGTGACGTATGAGAGTTGACGCCCTGCACCTGCAGGGCTGGCGGAACTACGGCACGCAGGCGCTGACGTTCGACCCCAGCTGCAACGTTATTTACGGAGAGAACGCCCAAGGAAAAACAAATCTGCTGGAGGCCATCGTATATCTTAGCTGTGGAAAAAGTCCCCGTGCCCACGGAGACAAGGAGCTGATCGGCTTTGATATGCAGGAGGCCGCGCTGTTGGGAAATATCTTTTCCCGACAGCGGGAATTTGTGACGGACATACGCCTCTTCCGCGGAAAGCGGCGGAAAATGACCGTTAACGGTGTGCCGGCCAAAAGCAGCGCCGCCCTGTCCGACGTGCTGCATACGGTGTTTTTTGCGCCGGAGGATCTGTTTTTGATCCGGGCCGGTGCGGCGGAACGGCGGCGGTTCATGGACCTGTCGCTGTGCCAGCTGCGGCCGCGGTACGCCGAGGCGCTGAGCCAGTACAGCCGGCTGTATGAGCACAAGACCCGTATTCTGCGGGACAGCGAGGACAAGCCAGAGCTTTTGGACCTGCTGCCGGAATTCAACGAAGGCCTGTGCCGCAGCGGCGCAGTGCTGGTAGGCTATCGGGCGCGGTTCTGTGCGGCGCTGGCGGAATATGCCCGACAGGCACACTATGAGTGCAGCGGCGAGAGGGAGGAACTGACCCTGACGTATCAGACCGTCAGGACCGTCGCCGACCCGCTGGGCAGTCAGGCAGATATCTACGCGGCGCTGACGGCGCATATGGAGAGCCATCAGGCGGCGGAGCGTGCGTCGAAGCTGTGTCTCTCCGGCGCCCACAAGGACGATATCGAGGTGCTGGTCAACGAGCGCAGCGCGCGGCAGTTCTGCTCGCAGGGGCAGGTACGGACGGCGGCACTGAGCCTGAAGCTGGCGGAGCGCGAGATACACAAAAACGCCATGGGGGAGTATCCGGTAATGCTGCTGGACGATGTGCTCAGCGAGCTGGACCCCCGGCGGCAGGAATACGTACTGAATCGCATCAGCGGCGGACAGGTGTTTATCACCTGCTGCGAAAACGACCGGCTGGACACGCTGCTCAGCGGCAGGGTGTTCCATGTGCGGGGCGGGGAGGTACTGTGATGGCGTATCTGCACATCGGTATGAACGTGATGGTAGAGGACCGGCGGGTCATCGGTATCTTTGACCTGGATAACACCTCTACCTCAAAAAAAACGAGAGAGTTTTTACAGGGAGCCGAGCAGGAGGGCGTGGTACAGAGCGCCTGCGAGGACATACCGCGGTCTTTCGTGGTGTGTGATCATCCCTATCACCGGCAGATCGTGTATCTGTCGCAGATCAATTCCCGGACGCTGGGCAAGCGGGTCCAAGGAAAAGGAGAGTAGTACATGGCAGAACTGGAAAAGACCGTGGTGGATACGGAATACAACGCATCAGAAATACAGGTACTGGAGGGGCTGGAGGCTGTGCGGAAGCGGCCGGGTATGTATATCGGTTCTACCAGCGCCAGCGGTCTGCACCACCTGGTATATGAGATCGTGGACAACGCCATCGACGAGGCGCTGGCCGGCTACTGCACGGACATTACCGTGACCATCAACGAGGGTGACACCATCACCGTCACCGATAACGGCCGTGGTATTCCCGTGGATATCCAGGCTCAGACGGGCCGGCCCGCCCTGGAGGTGGTGTTCACCGTGCTGCACGCCGGCGGCAAGTTCGGCGGTGGTGGCTATAAGGTCTCCGGCGGCCTGCACGGCGTGGGCGCGTCCGTGGTGAACGCTCTGAGCGAGTGGCTGACGGTGCAGGTACACAAGGACGGCAAAATCTATGAGATGAAATTCTCCCGGGGCAATATCACCCAGGAGATGAAGGTCATCGGCGAGACGGACCATACCGGTACCACCGTGACCTTTAAGCCGGACCCGGAGATGTTCGACACGCTGGAGTACGACTATGAGACGCTGCACACCCGTATGCGGGAGCAGGCGTTCCTGAACGCCGGTCTGCGGATCACTATCAGCGACGCCCGGCCGGGCAGAGAGAAGTCCGAGGCCATGTGCTATGAGGGCGGCATCCGGGAGTTCGTTACCTACATCAACCGGAACAAGACCCCGCTCCATGAGGAGGTCATCTATCTCTCCGGCGCCAAGGGCGACAGCACGGCGGAGATCGCCATCCAGTATAACGACGGCTACAACGAGACGCTGGTGTCCTTCGCCAACGATATCCATACGCCGGAAGGCGGCATGCACGAGACGGGCTTCAAGGCGGCCCTGACCCGCGTACTGAATGCCTACGGCCTGAAATACGGCATGATCAAGGAGGGCGACAAGGTCTCCGGCGAGGACGTGCGCGAGGGCATCACGGCGGTGATATCCGTGAAGCTGACGGAGGCTCAGTTCGAGGGCCAGACCAAGGCCAAGCTGGGCAACGCCCACATCCGCACGCTGGTGGACGGCATCGTCAACGACCAGCTGGCGGTGTATCTGGAGGAGCATCCCATGGTGGCCCGCACCATTCTGGATAAGGCCATGACCGCCAACCGCGCCCGGGAGGCGGCCCGCAAGGCGCGGGAGTCCATCCGCCGCAAGACGGTGCTGGGCGGCGCGGCCATGCCGGACAAGCTGCGGGACTGCAACGAGAACAACCCCGAGCTGACAGAGCTGTACATCGTGGAGGGCGACTCCGCAGGCGGCTCCGCCACGGCGGGACGGGACAGCCGGTTCCAGGCCATCCTGCCGCTGTGGGGCAAGATGCTCAACGTGGAGAAGGCCCGGGTGGACAAGGTCTACGGCAACGACAAGCTCCAGCCCGTCATCATCGCGCTGGGCGCCGGTATCGGCGAGGAGTTCGACGAGAACAAGCTGCGCTATCACAAGATCATCATCATGGCCGATGCCGATGTGGACGGCGCCCATATCCGCACCCTGCTGCTGACGTTCTTCTTCCGGTATATGCGGCCCCTCATTGAGGAGGGCTATGTCTACTCCGCCGTGCCGCCGCTCTATAAGCTGACCCGTGGCAAGACCTCCCGGGTGGCCTACTCCGACGAGGAGCGGGACCGCATCTCCGCGGAGATGCGCGGCGGCAACCCCAATGTGACCATCAACATTAGCCGGTTTAAGGGTCTGGGCGAGATGGACGCCCACGAGCTGTGGGAGACCACCATGGATCCCACCACCCGCACCCTGCGGCGCATTACGCTGGACGACGCGGTGAAGGCGGACGCCACGTTTACCGTCCTCATGGGCGAGAAGGTGGAGCCCCGCAAGGAGTTCATCGAGCAGCGCGCCAAATACGCGGTAAATCTGGATTATTAAGGAGGTCGTGTCAGTATGAGCAAAAAGCCCCAATACGACCCGGAAGAAATACGTTTTCCCAACCAGCATATCGTAGAGTCCCCGCTGGTGCCGGAGATGGAGAACTCCTATATCGAATACGCCATGTCCGTTATCGTAGGCCGCGCCCTGCCCGATGTGCGGGACGGCCTGAAGCCCGTGCACCGGCGTATCCTGTACGCCATGTACGAGGATAACCTGACCAGCGACAAGCCCTTCAAGAAATCCGCCACCTGCGTGGGCGATGTGCTGGGCCGGTATCACCCCCACGGCGACGCCTCCGTGTACGACGCGCTGGTGCGTCTGGCGCAGGATTTCTCCATGCGCTATATGCTGGTGGACGGCCACGGCAACTTCGGCTCTGTGGATGGCGACCCCCCGGCCGCCTACCGATACA